>JYMV01024378.1_pt1 | contig 24215 bp, 20 predicted proteins | sample 338911 | NCBI WGS metagenome assembly JYMV01 (sample SAMN03354496, study PRJNA234377) | hydrothermal vent metagenome | biome: Deep sea; feature: Hydrothermal plumes at the Eastern Lau Spreading Center, Western Pacific Ocean; material: Seawater | place: Tonga | collected 2009 | depth 2000 m m
CTACCAGATCGCCTGGAACCGTATTTTGTCCCTTTTGTTGGGTTCCTCCGTCTATGCCTTTAGCCTGATTCTGACCGCTTTCATATTGGGGTTGGCATTGGGAACAGCCAGTTTTTCCCGGCTCCTGTCCAGATTCGGTGACCCAATGAGGGTTTATGGGTTCACTCAAATAACTATAGGAGTAGCGTCCCTTTTAAGCATTCCCCTGTTTGGCACTATCCCTTTTGTCAACCGCTGGATTTATGCAAATTGGGGATTACAATTTGACTTCATTCAATTTACAAATTTCCTGATCATTTTTGCGCTGCTTTTTATACCTACCTTTTTTATGGGAGCTCAGTTTCCCTTGGTCATTAAACTGACGACTCGAAAGCTGGAAACTCTGGGCCGCCATGTGGGCCGAATCTATGCCTGTAATACTATCGGTGCCATTGTAGGATCCTTTGTTGCGGGTTTTATCTTGATACCTGAATTGGGATTGCAGACCACTCTCATAAGCGGGGTGTTTCTGAGTGTTCTGCTGGGAACCGCGATACTCATGCTGGGCTCCCGGCTCAACCTTAGTGTGAAGATCTACGCTCTACCTCTGTTTTTGATTTTTTGCGTATTGGCGGCAAAATCTATTGGGCCATGGGACAAATCTGTGATTTCCAGTGGCTCCTTTATGCCTTACCGCATTGCGGACCTTAAAGAAGCTGAGTTGAAGAAAAATAAAATCCTTTTTTTCAAGGAAGGGATGCATACAACGGTGACAACCGAACTTTCTGTATCCGGGAATATTTTCCTGCGTGTGAACGGAAAGACCGATGCCTCTCTGGCTCTGGATATGAGAACGCAATTGCTTTCCGGCTATATTCCCATGCTGTTGCATCCTGATCCCAAATCTGTCCTGGTTGTCGGGCAGGGGAGTGGAATCACTCTGGGGGCAGTGGAACAATTTCCCGTTAACGAGATCATGCTTATCGAAATTTCCCCTGCGGTCATTGAGGGTTCCCGGTTTTTTGATCCCTTTAATCACCATGCACTGGATGACGATCGAGTGACCCTGAACCTCGAAGATGGACGCAATCATATAGCCCTGTCTGACCGTACCTATGATGTAATTATTTCGGAACCCTCTAATCCCTGGATTTCGGGGGTGGGGGCATTATTTACCGTGAACTTTTTCAAATTGTTGAAGAAACGGTTGAATCCGGGTGGCGTGGCTTGCATCTGGGTTCATACCAATATGTCACCAGATAGTTTTAAATCCATTATCCGATCCTTCAGTGAGGAATTTCCCTTTGTCAGTATGTGGGAATCCATAGCGGGAGACGATTATCTTCTAATCGGGTCTGAAGAAGAGTACGGCTTGTCCTATCAAAAAACCCGGCAATATTTGTCGAACGAAACGGTCGGGCGCGATTTAGGCCGCATCAGCATCAATAATGTTCCGGACCTTTTGAGCCTGATGGTAATGTCCCGGGAAAATTTGCTGAAGTTCAGCGCTTCGGCTCCCTTGCATACCGATGATAATTCCTTGCTCGAGTTCAACGCTCCAGAATATGTTTATAAAGATGAGCGCGCGGTTTTGGTCCGGCAGTTGACGCCCTTTATCGAATTGGAGCCTGAGTTTGTTGACTTTTCGCGAACCGATGCCGACATCCGTGAAAAGGTGATGGCGAAGCTTTTAAAATTGCAAAGGTCTGAAAGCCAAATTGAAGATATCAAGAGGAAGGCCAAACTGGAGAGGCTTTTAGACCGGGCTGTGGAGGCGTTTAATGTCGGCGACATCAGTCGGGCTCTGCAAAGCTACCAGAGCATCCTGGAATTGGACCCTGAACATGTAATGACCTATTACAACATGGGTAATATTTTTCTTGAACTCAAGTTGGTGGGCCAGGCCGAGTCTGCTTATCGGAGTACTCTTGAGATCAACCCGTTTTATGTGTTTGGCTCCATTGGTCTAGCCAGGCTCCATGTGTTTTCCGGCCAACCCGACAAGGCCATCAAGGTTTTGCGTGATACGTTAAAGTGGTACGCAGGGGATCAGGAAGTCAGCCTGTATCTTGGGTTGGCCTATGCGTTTAAAAAGGATTCTGAAAGGGCTATTCAAGAGTTTAATAAATCATTGAAATGGGATCCGGCTTTTCCACCTGCTTATTATTACCTGGGGGTCCAATATCAAACCCGGAATCCCGAATTGGCCAAAAAATATTTAGAGACATTTTTGAAGATGGCACCCTTGCGGCCGGGTTATGAAAACCTTCAGTCGAGAGCGGAAAAAATATTAAATAAACTTTAAACGGAAAACTGGTATACTCAGTGACGATTGCTCCTCTTGGTCGATGACCCTGCCGGAAAAATTTCCCAGTAACTAGAATTTAAGGTCCAATGCCTGGAAAAATTAAAGCTCTGTGGTGCTTTTGTATGGTCGTCATTGTTGCCGGCTTTTTGGTGCTTGTTGCCCAAGGTGAGATGGATGAAGCCAGTGAGCAGGCAGACGCGGCATATCAATTAGCGGCTGAAGAACAAAAGAAAATAGCCGCGAAAACAATTCAAATAGATCCGATAAAATTAGTTCGTGAGCTGAACGCGATGGGCAAATACCAGGAAGCTGCCGATATAGCTCGGAAAGCGGGCGAAAGGAATCCGGATCATGCCCAACTTCAGACCTGGTGGGGGATTTCTTTGGTTAAGATGGGTAAGAGAGCGGAAGCAATCGACCATTTTATTCTTGCATCAAAAAAGGATCCCACCGATGAGAAAGCCCATCTGTATTGGGGGTTAACGCTGGCAATGGATGAGAAATTTGAGGATGCCATTGGCCATTACAGGACGGTGCTGGAGATCAACCCCGAGCACAGTAACGCTTATGCCTATTGGGGAACATCCCTGAGCGCCTTGGGAAGGTTGGAAGAAGCTGTTTCCAAGTTGGAAGAGAGCCTGATATTAAACCGGTTCAACAGTCAGGCCTATGAAATCCTGATAGATGTTTTTTCCCAACAACAGAAATATGAGCGTGCCTGGGAAATGGTTCATAAAGCCCGGGCCGATAATATCTCCCTGCAACAGAGTTTTATAGACCGTTTACCAGAACCCGTCCAAAGCCCTTAATCCTTGAAAATTTGTGAGTTTTAAAACGGCAAATCTGATATTGGCACAGGAAATGCGAATATGCTTCGAGAAAAAGTTTTGTGTCAATATTGCAAACACTGAAAATACTGCTTGAAATTGAATAGATTAGGGGTTAATCATTAGTTGTTAAAAATGGTAACCAGGGTTTTTTCAGCAATCTGCTATTTTATAAACAGGGGTTTTCATAAATTCAGGTTTTACAGGAAATGCGGACCATGAATTTAAAAAAATTAGGTAAGGGCTTTCTGCTCTCGGTATTCTTTTTGTTTTTTGGGTTTTCAACTATTTCCTGGGCCAGCGGTTCGGGTTTTGATTTTGGGACACCTGATTTTATTACCGATATCGAAGAGGATGTTTTTGCGCAAACCTCAGAAGTTACTATAAAGCTCGAAAAGAGGGTTCCCAGAAGTCCTGAAAATTCTTCTTCTGTTGAAACGGATCAGGGAATAGTCAGTTCCTCTCAGGACTTGGAAGACTACGAAGACATGGAAGATCCTTTTGCGGGAGATACCGAGGATCTTCCTATAATGACAGACCCTTTTGAAGGCTATAACCGTTGGATGTTCGGGGTCAATGAAACAATATATGACAATGTACTGGAGCCGGTTGCCAGAGGTTACCGGAATACGGTGCATGAGAACCTTCGCCTTGCTTTGAAAAATCTTTTTTCCAATACTATGGCTCCTGTTAAATTTGTCAGCAGTTTGATTCAGTTGGATTTTGAAAAATCCGGCCGGGTTCTGGCACGAACCTTGATCAACACGACATTCGGGATAGGTGGGCTGGCGGATGTGGCCGGTGAAGAATATGATATAAAAGACGTCAACGAAGATTTTGACCAGGCTATGGGGTACCACGGTGTGCCAACGGGTCCCTATGTGGTTCTGCCGCTTTTTGGACCTTCTACGGCTCGAAATATGATTGGGAGGGCGGTGGATTCTCTCATGAGTCCAACCTTTTTATTTGCTCCTGGGACCGGAGTTAGTGTTGGGATTACTGTTGAGGAAAAGGTCAATGCAGTCTCGTTTATCGTGGATGACATAAAGCAATTAGAAGATGGTGCTCTGGATGAATATGAAAGCGTTCGCGATTTTTTTCATCAGTATCGGCATGGACTGGTAAAGAAATAGACTTCCTGTAAGGGATCTCGATTTATTCAGCAATTTTTAGAGATGCCCTGTAGTTTTTTTTCCTTCCTTAATTTGCCCTGTTTTCTCGTTTATCCCTGCTTCTTTTTCTTGTATCCTGCCCCTTAACAGGGGAGGAGGATAGCAAGGGCTTATTGAGCCCAGACAACTCTTTGCCAGCCAGATAAAGTAATTGCTCACTGCCCCCGGCGGCAACGCCGGTTTAGAAAGGTGTTTTTTATTGTGGCCGATTCAGTTTTTTCCAATCGTTTGAAAAATGAAACCAGTCCTTATTTACTGCAACATGCCAGCAATCCGGTTGATTGGTATCCCTGGGGCTCGGAAGCTTTAAAAAAGGCCGAAGAGGAAAATAAGCCCATTTTTCTCAGTATTGGATACTCCGCTTGCCACTGGTGCCATGTCATGGCCCATGAATCATTTGAAAATGAAGAAATCGCAAAAATCATGAATGAGAAGTTTGTGAATATCAAGGTGGACAGGGAGGAGAGGCCGGATGTGGATGCTTTATATATGAAAGCCCTGGTGGCATTGACCGGTCATGGTGGGTGGCCGCTCAGTATGTTTCTCACTCCTGATCAGAAGCCCTATTTGGGCGGAACTTATTTCCCCTCCTTTGCTAAATATAACCGCCCCGGGTTTGCTCAAATCCTACAACAGGCGCACGATCTCTACACCGGCAACAAAGATCAACTGGAAGCCCGCGCGCAAAATATTCTGCAGAAGATTTCCCTGGAAAACCGGGCAGGCACGGCCCGAGGAGTTCCTAATGACCAATTGATTCGAGGAGCGGTGGAAATTTTGTCAGACAGGTTTGATGAGGATTATGGAGGATTCGGCTCAGGAATGAAATTTCCCGAACCTATGCACTACAACCTTTTATTGCGGCATTGGGCCCAAACCGGAGATTCCCTGGACATTCTTGACAAAAGCTTGACGGCCATGGCGGAAGGCGGATTGTTTGACCAGTTGGGCGGAGGGTTTCACCGTTATTCGACCGACCGCAAGTGGACGGTTCCTCATTTCGAAAAAATGCTTTATGACAATGGGCTTTTAGCAAAACTTTTTTTGGATATGTTTCAGGCCACCAAGCAGGACATTTATCAAACTATTCCAAGAGAAACCTTCGCCTGGCTTTCCCGTGAAATGACTTCCCCGGAGGGTGCGTTTTATGCAAGTCAGGACGCAGATTCGGAAGGGTATGAAGGTACCTACTATACCTGGGAATTGAAGGAGATTATGAATCTGTTGGGTCCCAAACATGCCAAGGTCTTTGCCAGGGCTTATGGACTGGTTGCCAGGGGCCATGTTGACGGGCGCAATGTCCTGCATATCAGCGAGCGGGTCGAACAATTGGCCGAAGCCGAAAGCATCCCCATTTTTGAAGCCGATCATATTTTAAAAAAGGGGAAGGAAACTCTTTTTCAGACACGTGAAAAAAGGCCCAAACCTGATCGGGATGAAAAAATAATCACCGCCTGGAACGGACTCATGATCACGGCCCTGGCTCATGGCTTTTCTGTGCTGGGGAATACCAGTTATCTGGATACCGCAACCCGTTGCGCTGAATTTATCTGGTCCCGGCAATGGGATTCCAAAACACAAAAACTGTTACGGGTCTATAAAGATGGGCAAAGTAAGATCAATGGGTGTCTCGATGATTACGCTTATTTTCTGGAAGGGTTGGTCACGCTTTATGAGGCCGGACTGGATAGCAGATGGATAGCGCGGGCCAAGGAGTTGGCAAATTCCATGATTGATGAATTCTGGGATGAGGGGGAAGGAGGATTTTTTCTTTCTGGTCGGTCAGGGGAACAATTAATTTCCAAACTTAAAAACCCTGCCGATGAAGCCTTGCCATCAGCCAATGCGATTGCGGCGCAGGCCCTGTTGAAACTTGGGCGACTCACAGGAGAGGAAATTTATACCCGCAAAACAGAAGAAACTTTGCAAGCCTTTCGCGGCATGATGGAAAAAAGTCCTGTCGGATTCACCGGACTTTTGTCCGCAATGAGCGCATTGAACCTTCCGCCTGTCGAGGTCGTGTTTGTCGGCCCCCGGGATCATTCTTCCTTCGATGAAATGTGGAAAGTCCTGCACACCGATTACCGTCCCAATAAATTGACTCTTTGGAATGAGAAAACATCCACCGGAGATTTGCTACCGCTTGCACAGGGCAAAACTGCGGAAAAAGGTGAGCCCACCGTTTATCTTTGCCAAAAAAATACCTGCCACGCTCCGGTGCAATCTGGCAAGGCTCTGGATAAACTTCTGGAAAGGCCGCAAGAGATTCGCCTGAATGTTTTTAATCAGGAAAAGAAAAACGCCAAGATCCTGGAACAGGAACAGTCTAATTTCTTGGGTGTGATGGGCAATATATTTCAGCAAGTCGGTATCCAAAAGAAACCACCCACCCAGTAGCCGTGGCCAGCGTTACGCTAGACTCAGTAATTTCATGCTGAGCTAGTGATATTTGACCAATGTCTTCTTGCCCCGGAGGGGTATGTCGAACTCGCCCTTCACTCACTCTTTGAGAAAGAGGGGCTAGGGTGATTTACATCCCAGTTTTTTCCCACGCCATCATTTAAAGACTCGTCTTTGTAAATAAATCTCGATGGTGTTCTTGGCGTTGCTGGCCACGACGATATCGCTCATGCCGCTGTGATTGTAATCGCCGCTGGTAATGGCTAATACGGTGCCGCCTTCGATTACATAATCACGGGTGGGGTATTTAAATTTTCCGCTGGCATTGCGGATAACAATCGAGAAGGTACTGGATCGGGAATTGGCCACTGCGACATCCTTAAACTTGTCCGGATTAAAATGCCCCGTTGTGAGAGCAAAGGGTCCGCCTCCGCCTGAAAAGGCGACAGGCTCCTTGAAACTGCCGTCCCCGTTGGAATAGAGCAGGTATAAATTGTCTCCCTGGCCCGAGGCAAAAACCAGGTCCGGTTTTTCATCACTATTCATGTCGCTGGCTACCACTGCCAGAGGTTTAAGTTTTTCAGCCAGCCGTTTGGGTTTCTGAAAAGTGCCATCCCCATTCCCCAAAAATAGTCGAATGGAACTGGCGCTGGAACTGCTGGCGGCCAGAGCAATGTCCAGGTGCCCGTCTCCATTGAAGTCTTGCGTGGTTCCGGAAAAGGATCGAGAACCTGTCAGGTACGTTGCCCCTTTTTTAAAATAGCCATCTCCTGTACCCATATACAATTCCATTTTGGCAAAGGTCAGGGTGACGGCGGCATCGAGTTTGTCATCATGATTGTAGTCGCCCAGAATAATGTTTAAAGGTGCTTTTCCGGTTTTGATGGGGATGGGTTTTCTGAAACTTCCATCTCCGTTACCAAGCAGTACCACAAACATTTTCGAACCACGAGCGTTGACCACAAGGTCGGGATATCCATCCCGATCAATATCTCCTACAGCCGACATGGTTGGTTCGGCGGCTACGTTTATATTTAAAGCCGGATGAAAACTTCCGGTCCCTTTGCCGTAAAGAATGGAAAGAGTGCTGTTTATGGAATTTGTGGAAACCAGGTCCGGGTTTCCGTCCAGATTCAAGTCGGTGGTTAATAAATGAGATGGACCTTGGCCCACCGGCATCACATCAAATTTGTAGAACAAGTCAGGCGGGGGTTGGGGAAGGTCGCAGGCAGGCAGGAGTAGTACCATCATTGCGCAACATAATCTTGCTACAATCCATGACCTATTTCGAATGAGGGAAGAGACGGGTTTCATCGCCATAAAATTTTGTTTTTTGCTGAAATACATCAATTTAAGGGTCGATACTCATAAAGCAAGCAAATGCAATTGCTCTTTTTACACTGGTCCTGCAACTTTCCCTCTCCTTTTAAGGAGCGTTTGAAAATTTCTTGATTTTGTAGCGTGACTATGCAAAAATCCATTTTTCGCATAAAATCATTATATAGTGAATAATTAAGTAACGTTAAATCCATTCTGTTTGCGCATGTTTGCGCATTTTAACCCCTCGCTCCAGATTAAATCTGGGGCTATTCTTAACCCATGAGGAGGTATGCATTGCGATCTTACGAAAGCGTCCTGATTCTTAAACCCGATATCGACGAAGCCCGTGCTGATGAAGCTCTTGAAAAAATAGGCGAGTTCATCAAGAGTAATGGCGGCGCGTGCCTTAAAATCGAAAAGTGGGGCAAAAAACGTCTTGCCTATCGGATAAGGAAAAATAGATTTGGGGTATACCTGAATATTTATCATACCCTTGATTCCGCTAAAGTTGCTGAACTGGAAAGTAAATACAGGCTGTTCGACCTGATCATCAAATTCATGGTGCTCCGGTTGACAGATGGTGAGCTGGAGAGAGCACTAGGCAGTGAAACAGAAGAGGTTGAAGGGGAAGAGGGTTCCGCCAAAGCCGCGAAAAACGGTGAAGATGATTAGCCCTTTTTAACAAATTGACTGTTAAGGATCTGATATGGCTTCGTTCAACAAGGTACTTCTGATGGGCAACCTGACCCGGGACCCGGAATTGCGTTATACCGCAAGTGGTGCCGCAGTGGCTAGTTTTGGTCTGGCGGTCAACCGCAAGTTCAAGCAGGGAGAGGAATGGAAAGACGAGGTCTGTTTTGTCGATATCACAGTTTGGGCCAAGCAAGGTGAAAATTGCGCCCAATACCTGAATAAAGGCAGCCTGGTTTTTCTTGAAGGCCGTCTGAATTACCAGACTTGGGAAGCAGATGGTGGACAGAAGCGGAACAAACTTGAAGTGGTCGCCAATAATGTCCAGTTTTTGACCCGTCAGGGAGATAAGGTAAGTATGGATCCTGGTTCTGCTTCGACCTCCAGTTCATCCGCTGACGATATTCCATTTTAATAAAATAATTAAGAAGAAGGTAATTATGCCTGAGACCAAAAAGCGTTCATTTTTTTCTCAAAGGATTTGCAGGTTTTGCAACGACGATCAAAGCAAGGTTTATATTGACTTTTTTGATGTGAAGGCATTAAAGCCGCTGATTTCCGAAAGGGGCAAGATTGTGCCTTCGCGAATATCAGGGAATTGCGCCAAATGCCAGAGGATTTTAACTCGGGCAATCAAAAAAGCCAGAACCATTGCCTTGTTGCCGTTTGCCGTTGAGCATTAGTTTTGGCTGAGCCGTCACAAACTAAAAACCTGCTTGTGCCCGTAGTTCTTGTTTTTATTCTTTTTTTTGCCCTGATGGTTTTTCCTCCATTGGGGGCGTTGATTGGGGTTTTATCCCCTTTCCCTCTTGTCTTCATATACCTGCAAAGAGGCAGGCGGGTTGGTATTGCCCTGATGGCGTTGGTTTTTGTGGTGCTCCTGTTATTAGTCGGGGCTAATCAGGCAATGTTGTTTTTAGCTGAATATGCGCTGATGGCCTTGTTATTGGGAGAGATGATTCGAATCCAGTTGCCGGGGGACAGGTGCATAGCCATAAGTGCTTTGGCTTCGGGTTTAGTATCGATCGTACTTTTATTGGTCTTGTTCGGCGATCAGGATACTTCAGTTAAAGAGTTTTTTGAGCAGCAAATTCGCGCCCATTTTTCCCAGTCGATGGAAGCCTTTGAGTCCGTAGGCGAGAATAAAGCGGAAGTTGCGGATATGAAGGCATTCGCAGAACGAACGGCAGAAGGTTTTGCGGCATCTTATCCCGCTTTTTTACTTATCGGGTCATTGATTGGTTCAGCGGCCAATTATGCACTGGTTCGGATCGCTTGGACCCGACTTTATGGGCCGGGCCTTTTTTCTGGAGGAGCATTCTCCGAATGGCTTTGCTCGGAGAACTTGATTTGGGGTTTCATATTGTCCGCAGCGGCTTTGTTCCTGGGGCAGGGCATGGTTGCGGATGCAGGCCTGAATGTCTTTCTGGTTGTGCTTGTTATCTATTTCACCCAGGGACTCAGTATTGTCGTGTATTTTCTGAAAGCCAGGAATGTGCAGGTTTTCTTTTGGTTTGTTCTTTTTATATTAATATTTGTGCAACCTCTTTGATATCTGGGCGGATTTTAGAAAGCTGAGGAAAGCTGCGGATATAGAATAAAGGGTATCTCTAAAAATTGTTTTTGGTCACCGGCGAGCCGTCGGGAGCAAATAGCAAAGGCTCATCAAGCCGAAATGACCTTTTTTTAGCCAATAAAAGTTATTACCCCTCTGGGGCACGCGTGATGTCCTCTTCATTAGTCCTCATGCCCTGCAAGGGTAAAAGTTAAGGAAGAATATCACGTGCTCATTGGCCCCACGCCTAGTGGTTGCCTTAGAGAAAATTACCGAATAAACAGAGATCTTCTGAAAACATTCTGGTCCTGATGAAAGGAAAAATTTATGAAGCTGTTGTTAAAGGAAGATGTGGATGGCCTCGGGTTCTGTGGGGACGAGGTAGAAGTTAAAGACGGGTTTGGCAGGAACTTCTTGATCCCCAAGGGCAAGGCTTTGCTTGCGACTCCCAATAACCTTAAGGCTTTTAATCATCAAAAACGGGTGGTTCAGTCCAAGGTTAAAAAGGTGATTGCGACGGTACAGGCTATTGCTGATGAAATTGCAAAGGTGACCTGCACGGTTAAGAAAAAGATCGGCGATACGGGGAAAATGTTTGGTTCGGTAACGGCACAGGAAATTGCGGATTTGCTCAAAGTCCAGGGTGTTGATATTGACCGGCGTAAAATTCAGATTACCGAGCCGATTAAAAAAGCCGGTGAATATAAAATTCCTGTCAAACTTCATACGGAAGTGACAGCGGAAATCAAGCTTGTTGTTGAAGCGGAGCAGGAAGTTGCAGAACCCACTGAGGAGCCTGCCGAGCACGCCCCGGAAGTTGAACAAAAGAAGGAAGAAGCTAAAGAATAAAAAGGCTCCTGCTAGCCGCAGGGGCATGATGGTGAGTGAAGAGAGATATCACGCCCTCCCACGGGAGTGGGTTGCTACCCTGATAGAATTATGGCTGATGCCCTGACCGACATTTCTCTGAATAAATTGCCTCCCTATAACAAGGAGGCCGAACAGAGTGTTTTAGGGGCCTGCCTGCACTCCGAAGATGCGATCGCCAAAGTCCTTGAAATTCTGAGGGAAGAGGACTTCTATAAGTCTACCCATAAGAAAATCTTTGCCGTTATGCGGGGACAGTTTGAGGCCAATGAGCCGATAGATGTCCTTGCGTTGGCAGACCAGCTCAGAAAAAAAAATGAGCTGGAAGAGGTGGGGGGTATCGAATACCTTGGCCTTCTTGAAGATTTTGTGCCCACTGCTACGGCCGTGGTCCACCACGCTAAAATCCTCCGAGAGAAAAAAATCCTCCGCGAACTGATTCAAACTGCTACGGAGATTGTTTCTAGTAGTTACAGCGACAGCGAAGATGTGGATACTCTGCTTGATAAAGCCGAGCAGTCTATTTTCGAGATCTCTGAGAAGAGATCCAAACCCAGCTTTGTCAAACTCCCTGAGATCGTTAAGAAGGGGTTGTCGGATCTGGAAAAACTCTCCCAGGAACCGGGAATGGTTACAGGAGTGCCTTCCGGCTTTACCGATTTGGATAATAAGACAGCGGGTTTTCAGCCATCGGATCTGATCATTCTGGCGGCACGGCCCAGTATGGGTAAAACCAGTTTTGCTCTGGATATTGCCCGGTTCGTATCCTTAAACAAAAAAATTCCCACTGCTTTTTTTAGTCTCGAAATGTCGAAGCAACAATTGGGGATGCGGCTTTTGTGCTCGAAGGCACAGGTGGACTCGTCCAAAGTCCGCACCGGTTATCTGGCTAAAAGTGATTGGCCTAAAGTACATGACGCTGGCAGGGAGCTTGCCGAAGCACAGTTGTTCATCGATGACAGTCCCGCTTTGACAGCTCTGGATATTCGTGCTCGTTCCCGCAGGCTTGCCGCCGAACAGCCTTTGGGACTGATAATTGTGGATTATATGCAGTTGATGCAGGGACGGGGAAAGATTGAGAGCCGACAGCTGGAAGTCTCAGAAATATCCAGGGGCCTTAAAGCCTTGGCCAAAGAGCTGAATTTGCCGATACTTGCCCTTTCTCAGTTGAGCCGTGCGGTTGAGAGCCGGACGGATAAGCGGCCTCTCTTGTCGGACCTCAGGGAATCGGGTTCGATTGAGCAGGATGCGGATGTGGTCATGTTTATTTACCGTGATGTTGTGTATAATCCTGAAACAGATGATCCGGGTAAAACGGAAATTCTGATTCGTAAACAAAGAAACGGTCCCATTGGGGAAGCGGTCTTACACTTTGAAAACCAGTTCACGCGCTTCTATGATAGAAGCTCCCGCACGGATGTTCCACCCGAAGAAGACTCTTCAAATTTTGAGCCAGCCTTTTAAGTATAAATTTTTTATAACAGACAGACGGGGGTTGAAGTCCGATTTTATCATTTGTTTTTTACTGGTATTTTTGATGTTTGGGCTACCCAGTATCCATGCTCAACCGCATCCCGATATGGATGGTTTTCAGTTGCCACCCCAAGCCAGAGGTGATTTATACTTATCTCAAGGGAAGTTTAGGAAATCACTGGAAATTTATAAATCGATTCTGAAGGATGGGGCCGATTCTGGACCCATTTTCCGAAACATGGTTAAGGCCTGGAATGCAATTGGGGCTCTGGACGAGGCAAAGAAATATTTAAGTGAATACCGCCAGTCTCACGAAAATTCATCCACAGTTTGGTATGCGTTGGGTTACCTGCATTACTTAAAGGATGAGGACTTGGTAGCCGAAGAGTTATTTAAACGGGCGACAGAACTGGATTCTAATAATGGCCTGGCCTGGAATAATTGGGCGGCTTCTCTGGCTAAAGGGAAACACTTTCAGGAAGCGGTGAAAAAAGTGCGAACCGCGATGCTAACCAATCCGAAAGAGTTGATGTTTTTTTTTAACTTAAAAAAAATATATGAGGCGATGGGCGAAGGGCAAAGGTTTGAAGCGGAATATAATGACTCTGTGAAAGAAGGCACGAAGCCTCTGGCCTGGGGCTATGGAAAGACCCTCGCACGATCGTTGCGGCAGAAATCGTTCCGTGAATATGCCAAAGGAAATAAGATGGGAGCAATTGCCGGTTTTGAAAATATTCTAAATATATACAGGCAAATCAATGATGTGAAGGGGCAGGTGCCCGTTTTATTTAGTCTGGGCTTACTTCATGAAGAAAGTGGAAACGTCCAAAAGGGCCAGGAGTTTTTCAGGCAGGTGTTATCAATCAACCCGGATCATATTCAGGCTCAAGGGAAGGTACCACCCATTAATTAGGGTTAGGCTCCCGGTTTAATAAATTTTTACAGTCACTGAAAGGCGTTGTTTTGGCATTTGATTCGTTTTTCCGCTTGAATTGATTTAACTATTGACAAATAAGGGGTTTAAACGATACGATCGGGGGGATTGTAAGCTTTTCTAACTTCTATCAAGGAGACAATGTGGGCAAGGACGAATTTACCATAGTTATTTTTCCTGGATCATTGAGCACACCCAGAAAATTGCGCCTGCCAAAACGTTTGGTGAAAATTAGCATTCTTGTGTCTTTTGTTGTTTTAATAGGGGTTCTTGGCTCTTCTTTCTATTTTATTCAGCAATATTTGAAGTTGCAGGATAGTGAGACAGAGCTGGTCAAGCTTCGACGTGAGTCGAAAATTCGCAAAATCCGGGTTGAAAAATTTGCCCAGCAAGTAAAAAACTTTGAGACGGAAATGGTCCGGCTGGAACGTTTTGAAAAAAAGCTCCGGGTCATAACGGCTCTGGAAAATTCCCCTAGATCGATTGAGAAAAACTGGGGAGTGGGTGGTCCTTATGGATTGAGCACAAACAGCTTCACGACAGCCATGGGCCGGGGTGCGGCCAACATGGTGGAGCGATTATCTAATGGGCTGGGTCACTTAGGAAAACAGGCTAAAATTCAGAGCATCAGTTTTCAGGAGTTAGATAATTTTTTTAAGAATCAAAAATCTTTACTTTCTTCAACCCCTTCAATTTGGCCCACCCGCGGTTGGGTAACCTCCGGTTTTGGATTCCGAAAATCTCCTTTTACGGGTTTAAGGGAAAAGCATGAAGGTTGGGATATTGCAGCCCGAAACGGGGCTCCGGTGCTTACTACGGCTGATGGTGTGGTGGTGGTCGAAGGAAGAGAGTATGGCTATGGGAACTTGGTTGAGATAGACCATGGTTATGGCCTTGTTACGCGTTACGGACACAACTCCAAACATTTGGTCAAAGTGGGGGACAGGGTCAAGCGTGGACAGGTCGTTGTGCTGGTTGGGAATACAGGGCGTAGCACCGGGCCTCATCTCCATTATGAAGTGTTGCTCAATGGCGTGCCGGTCAATCCCAAGAACTATATTTTAGAAGATTAGTTTCCGGTTGTCCTTTGACGATTATTGAATCGGCAAAATTCGATTTGTTTACCCCCCACCCGATACCCCGAAATTTTCTATGTGCATCCTTTTAGAGAGGGTTTGGCCTTGAGTCTGGGGCTGAAATTCCCTGTATTATTGTGTTTATAATTCCAAGCTGAAATTTAATTGTCAGGATTTAAAATGGTGTTTAGTTTTATCAAAAAACTTGTGGGTACCCATAATGACCGCGAAATTATGCGGATTCAGAGTTTTGTCGATGCTGTGAACGCTCTTGAAAAAGAGATCAAGGTGCTTTCCGATGACCAGCTTAAAGCTAAAACACCACAACTGAAAGATAAGCTGGCTAGTGGTTCCACATTGGAGGATATCCTGCCCGAGGCATTTGCGGTGGTCCGCGAAGCCAGTTGTAGGACCCTGGAAATGCGTCCTTTCGATGTGCAGATTGTAGGCGGAGTGGTTCTACATGAAGGAAAAATAGCGGAAATGAAAACCGGCGAAGGAAAAACCCTGATGGCAACCATGCCGGTTTACTTGAATGCTTTGACGGGAAAGGGAGTGCATGTTGTAACGGTTAACGACTATCTGGCTCGGCGTGACAGCGAGTGGATGGGCCAGATTTATGAGTTTCTAGGCTTATCCGTGGGAATGATTTATCACGATATTCCTGAAGATGAAAGAAAGACCGCCTATTTAGCAGATGTGCTGTATGGCACCAACAATGAATTCGGGTTTGATTATCTTCGAGATAATATGAAGTTCTCAAAAGAGCAAATGGTTCAGCGGGACCTGCATTTTGCCATTGTGGACGAGGTGGATAGTATTTTAATTGATGAAGCACGGACTCCTTTGATCATTTCCGGTCAGGCGGAAGAATCCACGGATAAATATTACAAAGTGAACCAGATCATCCCCAAGTTGAAAAAAGAAGAGCATTACCTGATTGATGAAAAAGCCAAGACCGCTTCCTTGACGGATGAGGGAATTGCCATCATGGAAAATCTGTTGAATGTGGAGAACCTTTATGATCCGGCTAATATAGAAACGCTTCATTGCCTAAATCAGGCGGTTAAAGCACATGGCCTGTTTAAAAATGAAGTGGACTATGTGGTGAAGGATGGGGAGGTCATCATTATCGACGAGTTCACCGGCCGCATGATGGCAGGAAGGCGGTACAGTGATGGACTGCATCAGGCGTTGGAGGCGAAAGAGGGAGTAAAAATCGAAAATGAAAACCAGACCCTCGCGAGCATCACTTTCCAAAACTATTTTCGTATGTATGAAAAACTGGCTGGCATGACCGGAACTGCGGATACGGAAGCAGAAGAATTTGGCTCGATTTATAAACTCGAAGTCATTGTGGTTCCCACCAACCAGCCTATGATTCGAGAAGATTGTCCGGATGTGATTTATAGAACAGAAGATGAAAAATTTGATGCTGCCATCGAAGAGATTAAGGAATTGCATGCGATAAAGAGGCCTGTTCTGGTAGGTACAATATCCATCGAAAGGTCAGAACTTTTGAGCAAAAAGCTGAAAAAATCTGGCATCAAACACAATGTTCTGAATGCCAAGCATCATGAAAAAGAGGCCGAAATCATTGCGCAAGCCGGGCAACCCGGGGCAGTGACCATTGCTACGAATATGGCAGGAAGGGGCACGGATATTGTTTTGGGTGAGGGCATCCCGGAACTGGGTGGCCTCCATATTCTCGGAACCGAACGCCATGAAAGCCGACGCATTGATAACCAGTTGAGAGGGCGTTCTGGAAGGCAGGGAGACATGGGTTCTTCCCGTTTCTATCTAAGCCTTGAGGATGATTTATTGCGTATTTTCGGGTCCGAAAAAATTTCTCCTTTAATGGCCCGGTTGGGAATGGAAGATGGGCAACCGATTGAGCATGCCATGGTCTCCAAAGCAGTTGCCAATGCCCAGAAAAAAGTGGAAGCCCATAACTTTGATATCCGAAAACATCTTCTGGAATATGACGATGTCATGAATCGTCAAAGGGAGGTTCTCTATACATTGCGCCGTGAAATCATTAATACGGATAATGCGAAAGAACTCCTGTTGGATATGGCGGATGAAGTGTTGGATGATGCGCTGGCTGAGATTGCCCATGAAAAGATATATCCGGAAGAGTGGAATATTGAAGCTTTGAATGAATTGTTAGAAAGGCAATTTGCGGTTCACATCGAAAAATCCGGCGACCATGAACTAATTCTTCAGGGAGATACGAAGCTGGAGTTAGAAAACTGCAGTAGGGAAATGCTTCATGATACCATCATGGAAACGGTGGTCCGCGCATATGAGGCGAAAGAAGAAGACATTGAGGCCGATTTCATGCGGCATATTGAAAAAGTTATCATGCTCCAAGTCCTGGATGCTCTTTGGAAAGATCACCTGTTAGGAATGGATCATCTCAAGGAAGGTATTGGTTTGCGGGGTTATGCCCAGAAAAACCCTCTGACGGAATACAAGAAAGAAGGGTTTGACTTGTTCGGTGCCATGATGGCCCGCATCAAAGAAGAAACTACGGAATATTTGTTCAAGATTCAGGTTAATCAAGAAATTGAAATGGCGGATGAACGGGTCAACAAACCCCTACAGGTTTTGGAACATCGGGGAGATTCAGAAGTTTCCGCAAAACCGGTAACGGTTCGGCGCGAGGAAGAAAAAGTGGGCCGGAACGAGCCATGCCCGTGTGGGAGTGGCAAAAAATACAAAAAATGCCATGGAAAGTAAGGGTTGGGGGAGGCTAAACACCCTCGGTCGCTTCCTGGCATTCAATGCATAACGATGTCAAGGGCATAATTTGCAGGCGCTTCAAACTAATCTTCTTTTCGCAGGACTCACATTCTCCGTAAGTACCGTTGGTTATTCTAAACAGCGTATCCTCAATTAACTTTAGCTCCTTGCGGTCTCGGCTCGTCAATTGAAAAGTCATTTCCCTCCCCTCAAGGCTTGATGCAAGGTCAATTTCGTTGCTGAAAGTCAGATCTCCAGCATCCCGTTCCACAGATTGTGAAGACCGGATCAATTTCAATAATTCGGTACGGTTGGCAATAAGCCGCTGACGGATTTTATGAACCGCGGGATCCAGATGAGGATGCTCCTGTTTGATCAGGCGCAACTTTCCCGGTTTGAGATTAGATTTTTTAGCCTTGGCTTTCTTAACTGTTGTTTTAGCCGCTTTTTTTGTGGTCGGCATTTTAGCCTTGGTTTTCTTCTTCGGAGATGATTTTTTTACCAAAGTCTTTTTCTTAACCTTCTTTTTGGCGGACTTTTTTGCAGGTTTCACGGTTTTCTTAGCTTTTACTTTCTTTTTCGCCACCTTCTTGGCGGACTTTTTTGCAGATTTCACGGACTTTCTTTTTCGCCATCTTTTTCTTTGTGGCCTTTTGTTTTGTTGCCATTGCCGAATCTCCTATGTGAGGAACTCTAAAATGAATTCATTCGGGCAGGTAACTCAAAAGCTTGGTATTTTACCCAAGTCTGGATAAAAATTGTTAGAACTTTAGCATTTGGAAAAATAAAGTACAACAGTTAATTGCCTAGAAGGCATTAAAAACTGCAGACTTTTTAAAAAGTCCAAGGCAACGTCATTTTAAGTGTTTCGGTTGCATTCAGCATTGGCGGAAAATAAGGCGAAAACAGGAAGTCCTTTATTCAATTTCATAGTCCACAACAATGGATGAAGAGCAAAGGGACCGCATTTTTTCTACAACGGGTAGGTGGTTTTTATGGCCTGCATAGGCTTTTAATCCCTCATGGTTGTCAAAAAAAGCTGTAAGGACAATATCATAGCTTCTTTCCGAACTTAAAAAATCGGCTCCTATTTCTATAAACTTCAGGGTTTCAATATTTCCCCGCAGGCTATTGAGAGTGGCGACGGCCTGGTCCAGGTTTTCCGAATTCTTTTCTGCAAGTTTGAACATAACAATATGTTTGACCATGAACTACTTCCTCCATCTGGTGGATTTTTAAAAAGGTATTAAAAGCTTTTCATTTTTAGGACCTGTTGCTCAGGGAATTGTGGAACTATGTTTGTGCTATAGTGCCAGTCTGCATAATGTAAACGGGAAATTATATATGTCATGGTGGATGGGTGCAGGTTTGGGTTTTTTACGAGGCGGTCCTTTAGGTGCCGTTGTTGGAGGTACTATTGAACATTTTCTTGGTAAAAAACTCCAGAAAAAATTGCAGGAAAGCTTGCCCGGCATTATCCATCAGGGCGAATTTATTTCATGTCTGGTTGTCATTCTAACTCGTGTGGGTATGGAATCGGGGCCCCTGGGCCCAAAAAAAGTTGGAGTGATACATAAATTCTTTATGAAGAACCTGGGCTATAGTTCCTCGGATTTAAAACATCTTGATCGGTTGATGGAGGAGGTCCAATCCAAAAAACCCGATATTGACCGGTTTGTTGAGGAATATAAAAAATCTTGCCGAGATAATTACAATCTTTTGCTTCTCGCCCTGTGCTATCAGATTTCCTTGATTGAGAATGTTCTGAATGATGAGACCCAATCCATGATAAAAAATATTGGATTGATATTAGGGGTGTCCTATGACAAACATAACGAAGTCAGGGAGAAGTACTCACTCCATCCCTTTAAAACCCCTTACCATATTTTAGAGCTTTCTTCCAATGCCTCGAATGATGAAATCAAAAAAGCTTACCGAAAAATGGCCAGTAAATATCATCCTGACCGGGTTTCCAGAGAGGATGAAAAGACGGTTCAGAGGGCTCACATGAGGTTTCTTGAAATTCAGTCTGCTTATCAGGAACTGGGAAAGGTCAGGAAAATTTAAGGGGCCGAAGCTTCTTTATTAGTATTAGTTTCCTGTGTGGGATCCAGCTTGCGGATGATAAGGGCCTGTATTTTACGTTTACTGGCTTCTTTAACCGTTATTCGATAGAGCCCGACCACAACCTGGTCACCTGGGTTTGGAATTCTTTCCAGCCTGTCAATGGTCAAACCCGCCAGTGTCTCGAAGTCTCCACCTGGAATATCCCAGTTTAGGCTGTCATTGAGAACGCTTATTTCAGTACTCCCATCCACAAGGTATCCACCATCTGCGTAATGTTCGTAGGTTCTCTCGGGTTTGTCGTACTCATCTTCGATCTCTCCGACAATTTTTTCAAGCAGATCTTCAATCGTTATCAATCCGATACATCCTCCATATTCGTCCACCACGATGGCCATATGCAAGCCTCTTTGCTGAAGTTCCTTGAGGAGGTCATCAACTTTTTTATTAGGGGGAATATAATAGGCTGGCCGGATGAGACTGGTAATTGGGGTGCCGTCAACAGGTTGGTCAAGTAGATCGAAGGTATTTAAAATCCCAATAAGGTTAAATATTCTTTCATGAAAAATAGGCATTCTGGAAAAACCGGAGTCGTTTGCGACATCATGAGCCTCCGTCAGTGTAGCGGTATCTTTTAGGACGGTCATTTGAATGAGGGGTACCATGCAATGTTCTGCCCGAAGTTCTCCGAAATTGAATATGTTATGAATAATTTTCTTTTCCGTCACTCCCAAATCCACGGTCTGCGATTCCAGACTCAAAACTTGTCGAAGTTGATCCCGGCTAAAAGTCTTACGTTCTTCGGCGGAGGCCAACTGCACCTGGCTGGTAAATTTTGCGGATGCTTTTGATAGCCAGGTTATAAACGGAGACAGGATCTTGAAGAAAAAAATCAACGGATAAACCATGAGTAACATGATGGAATCTGCACGGTGCTGAAATATGACTTTTGGAATGATTTCTCCCCCAAAAAATATCAGGGGTGAAATAATTATCATGGCCATCCATTCTCCGGAATCTCCGAAATGGGTGACCATGAAAGCGGTAAATATAGCCGTGCTGGCCACCATCGCCAGATTGGTTCCCAGTGAGGTTGTGGTGAAGAGCCGCTCGGGATTCTCGAGCAATTTCAAGATAGACCGGGCAGCTGAATTTCCATCTTCGGCCAGTTGTTTCATTTTTATCCGGTTTACAGAAACCATGCCGATTTCAGAACCGGAAAAAAACGCTTCCATCAGTATTCCCAGAAATACCAGTATGAGGGTTGTCGCGAAATCCATTAGTCGTTCTGAGCCTTATCGTGTTCCTTTTCAGACAATGGAAGGGAAGGAGGGCTCAAAAGGGTAAGGTGGAGACTCAAGATTCTTGATCCCTTCATTTTTTCGACACGAAATTTAAACCTGTCAACGGTGGTCGATTCGCCCGAACGTGGGATTCTTCCAAATAGTCCAAAAACATAACCGCCGACCGTGTCGTAATCATTTTGAGGCAAATCGCTCTGAAAATGTTCATTGTATTCTGCCAGGCTGTATGTGCCCAAAATGCGAAATTGGTTTTCATTAAGTTTTTTCAATGGGAGTTCTTCCTGCCGCATTTCACTGTCTATTTCACCGACCAGTTCCTCAACTATATCTTCCAGCGTGACCAGCCCGCAAACGCTTCCATACTCATCCAGGACAGTGGCCATATGCCGTTTCAGTTTCCGGAACTCTTCAAGCATTTCCTTGATTTTTTTTGACTGTGGAACCGAAATGGTGGGATGCAGAATACTTTTCAAGTTAACTTTCTCCCGAGGCAAATGTTTAAGTCGTGTCAGGTGCTTGGTAAACAAAATTCCAAGAATCTCTTTTTCACCGACCCCATATACAGGAACTCGGGAATAAAAATTTTCTATAATCCGGGGCAGTATGTCATCCAAGCTGTCCTCAATATTTACGGTGAACATATCAATTTTTGGGGTCATGATTTCCTCCACGGTCGTATCACCAAACTCAATAACATTCTGGATCAACTCCCGTTCATCGGAATCGATAACGCCTTCCCCTTCGCCCACCTGAACCATGGTCCGGAATTCCTCATCGGTAATGGTGGATTTTTTAACGCTCTGAGGTAATATTCCCATGGCTCCTATGATCTTTTCTGTCCATACAGTGAAAATTTTCTGGGCGGGTTGAACAAGTTTGGCAAAACCTTTTAAAGGATATGCTGAAAACAAGGCATAGGGTTGGGCAAATTTAATTGAAATGCTCTTTGGGATGATATCTCCGAAAATCAGTAGGAGCATAGTGCTGAACCCAATTGCTATGCCCACACCGATACTTCCAAACATGCTGATGGCAACGGAGGTGACCACGACAGATATGGCAATGTTGACAAACTCGTTGCCGATATAAATAGTGATGAGTAGTTCGCGCGGTTTATCTAGGAGGGAATTTACCAGTCGGCCTAAACGTCCTTTTTTCTCTGACATCTCGTTGAGTTGAAGAGAATTTAGAGAGAAATAGGCGACCTCACAGGCAGAAAAAAAGGCCGAACACAGAAGTAGAAATACCAGTAACAGTGAACGGGTAAATAATGAATTTAAGAAACCTCAAGCTTGGCTGGCGCTTATAAATCGAATAGCTGTATAACTCGATTTGGCAATTTACAAGTCTGGGAGGGGAAAGCAATTTGATTGAATTTAAAAATGATTGAAGCCTTCTGACTCCGGAAGAAAAATTTTTCTTCCATCACTCTTTTCAAGTAATACTTTCTTTGGTTTGAGAGCGATCTCCCCGATTTGCGTAACAAGCGCTTTGGCCTTTAAAAACTGCCTCTTTAAATTTTTAACACCATCAGGTGGTAAAGTAAATAGTAATTCATAATCCTCTCCCCCATTTAAGAGGAATGGAAAAGGATCAACCTGGTTCCTGTTGCAGGTGCGTGAAAACTCCGCGGATCGGGGAAGCCGGTCTTCCTGAATCCGGGCACCTACCTTGGAGGATTTGCAAATATGGTAAAGGTCCTGAACCAGCCCATCGCTAATATCTATCATTGAGGTAATATTTATCTTGGAACGGGCCAGGATGCCGGCTTCCCGGACTCTTGGTGTCGGGTCCATGTGTCTCCCAATCAGGAATTTGTGATCTTTGGACGAAGCTCTTCGTTGCTTTTTGTTTAACAGTTCCAAACCAAGACTTGAATCGCCCAGTGTTCCTGTCACGAAAATGAGATCACCCTGCCTGGCACCCTGGCGGGTGAACACACGCCCAGGGTTTACTTCACCTATGATTGAAACATTTATGAAAAAACATTTGGGGGAAGAGACGGTATCTCCACCGGCAAGTTCCACCTTGAATTGATTACATATGGAGTTAAACCCGGAATAAAGCCTGTCCAGAAAAGATACTGAAATCTTTTTCGGAATGCCAAGTGTCACCAGCACTCTTTTGGGCGTCCCCCCCATGGCCGCGATGTCACTGAGGCTGACAGACAAGGCTTTTCGACCAAGTGTTTCAGGAGTTGTTGTGGAAAGTTTAAAATGGATGTCCTCGACCAGTGCGTCTGTGGAGATGACTTCATTCGCCCCTGATTTAACAGGGTAGACCGCACAGTCATCGCCGATACCCAGAACAGTATTGGATGCGCGGAACTTTAAGCGCGAAGAAAGACGATGGATGAGCTCGAATTCACCCAGTTCTTTTATTTTGCTCATAAACGTTGGATTTAGTTATTAGGAGCTGGATAGCAATCTTATATTACCAAAAGGAAAACTAAAAGCCACGTAGGCAATTTTTGCTCCTATTGTGGTTTTAGCAAATCCCGGGTCAAGGAATCGATATCGAATTTTTTTTCAATTTTAATGGAAACCTTGTTTCCTTCCTCTAAACCGGCACTTTTGATGTCCTGAATATTGCAGGTCAATTCCAGATGTTCTCCGGTTTCCGCGATCCAGATAGTGAGTTCCCGAAACTGGTCGGCTTTATTGGGGGGAGTATTAACTTCCGTGATTTCTCCTTCTAACAGAATCATTGCTTCCTTTCTGCAACCTGTGGGATTGCTTCAATTATGCTGAACAACTGGTTTGCTGGCCAAGAAATGTTTCCGGAGTATTCTGTGCATAATACTCAGAGTCGATTCCGTATTTCTCAAAAACTTCCGGTCGTTCCTGAAACGGGTTTTCCAAAAGAATTCTAAGGCGTTGGATTTCAGAAAAATCCGATTCCTTGAGTGCTTTGTCCAGAGCTGATTGAATTAAATGATTCCTCAAAATATATTTTGGATTCACAGAATCCATTTGTAATTTTCGTTCTTCATGGCTTAACCCTTCACGCCGGGCCAGTTCAAGGTAATTGTTTAACCACGACCTCAATTCATCACCCCCATTGTTGTTGTTCGCCGGGTGTGGAATGCCGGGATAATCCGCGAGAAACCTGAAGAAATTAGTGTAGTCCAGCCGATGGTCCTGAAGCAGTTGGAACATTCTCTGAACCAATTGTGTGAACTCCGAGTCCAGAATAGCGAGCCCCAGTTTTTTACCCATTTCTTCACGATGGAACCGATTGAAAAGCGGTTGGTATTGTCGAATCTCTTCTTCCAGGTTTTCAGGGCCAACCAGGGAAACGAGGGGCTCGGCTAATTTGTTGAGATTCCAGAAACCGATTTCTGATTGCTGGCTGTATGCGTATCGACCGTGCGTGTCGGAATGATTGGGGGTGTGATGGGGAACAAATCGGTCCATAAACCCATAGGGGCCGTAGTCAAAAGTGGTACCGGTGATGGTCATGTTGTCGGTGTTCATCACTCCATGGATGAATCCCACCGAT
>JYMV01039541.1_pt1 | contig 24190 bp, 15 predicted proteins | sample 338911 | NCBI WGS metagenome assembly JYMV01 (sample SAMN03354496, study PRJNA234377) | hydrothermal vent metagenome | biome: Deep sea; feature: Hydrothermal plumes at the Eastern Lau Spreading Center, Western Pacific Ocean; material: Seawater | place: Tonga | collected 2009 | depth 2000 m m
TACCGGACCAAAATGTTAAGAACGTGCAAATATAATTCATTAATCTAAATCTGTGCCTTTAAAAAACCCAGGACTTCCTTAATTAATTCCGACTCCCAAAGTCAAAATCAAAACAATATATCGCTCCGCGATATTCGATCTTGATCTGAGCAAAACCTCAAGCAAGCTTGGCTTTTGCTCAGATCAATCCCGTTTTCTTGTTTTGATTCATTGGCGGAGAGAGAGGGATTCGAACCCTCGGTACAGTCTAAACCGTACGCCAGTTTAGCAAACTGGTCCTTTCGGCCACTCAGGCACCTCTCCAAAACAGGAATGCAAAGGTAAGAAATCATAAATCTTCACCAAACACAAAAAGCATCATTTCGTTAATGTAAGCAGGAATTTTGCCACTGCCATCTTTGTCTCATCCGGCAAATAATCCTGTGGAGGCATCTCAGGAAATTCCTCCCGCCGACGTATTGGTTCAGTAATGTAATCCACAATACCCTGGGGGTTGTCTTTGTAAATGATCTGTAAATGCTTGGTCGGTGGGCCGATCAAGGTTACATTGTATGAATGACATCCAGAGCATATGGCGTAGTAAGTGAGCTTGCCTTGTTCCTCGATACCAATTTCCCTGGGGGCCACCGGTTCATCCAGCATAAATGTGGTGATATTTGCTGTGCTGGCTATCTCACAAGTTCCGAAATTATCCAGACCAAAGGTGCGGTATCGGTTTTTGTCCCAAATACAAGAACCTGTGCCGCCACCTACTGCGAGAATGTCTGGTCCCCTGGCACTTAACTGGGTTGCCATGAGGATCTTAAGCTCTCCAGTAGGTGCATTGCCGTTATTACTCATAAAATTATCCAATAAAACCAGGCGATCGGGATTGGGTTCCGACTCAGGATCCTCAGCCACATTGGTAATATTGGACAGATCTGCAATAGTAATGCCTGCATTATTATTGCCGGTAATAATATTATTCTCGATGGTCACCTCATCGGCTGCCATAATTAAAATTCCAGTACCGCTGGGAATCCCGGCCACAATTGATCCAGGTGCACCAAAATTCTCGTGGTTATTATTGATCACAAAATTGTTCCTTACAATTATATCAAAGCAGGTTTTAATGGGCAGCCCCGGAGTAACAAAAACCAATATGCCACCCGTATTGTCATGCGAGTAATTGTTCTCTACCAAACAATGCCTGGAATTCTCAATCTCTATCCCCGCAACATTTTCATAGGTCTCATTGTGCAATACATCCACATTATCACACATACCTACATAGATGGCTGCATCTTCAATACCCGAAAGGATATTGTGTTCTATCAATCCATTTTTGCCAAACTGGGGAAAGATGCCATAAACACCGGCATCAACAATCCAGTTATTGCGCAGCACAAAATTATTTCCTGCCTGCCCCATAATTCCATTACCCTTATAGTTGACGATCTTGAAGTTCTCGATGCTGATGCCATTACCGGAATATAAAAAAGCATCGTTCAGCTCTTTTTCTCCATCCAATACTGGCCATGCCCCTTCAATTATAATTCCCTGGAACTTAATGTCGTCCTTATCGATATACACCGTCTCTTTATAGGTTCCCGGAAATACCCGGATCAGGTCTCCTGGTTCTGCAGCCTTTACGGCATCCTGTATGGACCCCCCATCTTTCACCTCTATGATCTCTCCACTAAAAACCTGACTAAGGCTGGTATCGGATTCTGACAGGCCTGGAGTTTCTTCACTTTTGACCTTAAAATAATTGGGTGGTACCGGTGGGCCAGGGGTAGGTGTCTTGCTTGTAAGCAGGAACTTCCCCACCACAATACCAAGACTAAATATTACCAATAAGATCAGGAGTTTTTTTGATGTTTTCATGTTTGAATAGTTGTTGAGGCTAAAACTAGCATTTTATGTTGAAACCATTGGTTTTAATCCAGATGGCAGCTGTTTTGGTATATGGGGTTTAAAACGTTCATCAGTCAATGTTTTTAAAAAATCAACCAGCCGGTCGAGCTCATAATTTGTTAAATTGGGGTTCCATATATGCCAATGCAGCATGAGGTTTTCTTCTTCAGGGACCGCATGTCCCCTGCCTCCTGTATAAAAATCCATCGTCTCCCTTAATGTGGCAAAGGTTCCTGAATGCATATAGGGTGCAGTAAGATCAATATTCCTCAAGCTCGGCACCTTGAATCCAGCTCGTAGGGAAGACTTATGAAAGATCTTCTCTGCTCCGACATCTAAGGGCATTCCGGCAGGTTCTGGTGTACCAAGTACTGCAATCTGCTGATTGGTAAATAGTGGAGGGGTATGACATTCAGCACATCGTGCTACAAATGAGCGAAACACATTCATGCCCTCTATTTCCTTATCAGTCAGCGCCTCATGATATCCATGTGCATAATGGTCGTATCGGCTATTGAGTGAGATGAGCGAAGTTTCAAAAGCGGCAATTGCTAAATGTATATCATTGAGCTGAATTTGTTCGGCTGAGGTATTGGGAAATGCCTGCTCAAAGAGTTGGCTATAGGCCGGTATACCATTTAAAGTAGCCACCAGGTTTTCAGGGGTGTTGCCCATCTCCTCTTTTGAATATAAGGGCCCAGCCATTTGTTCCTCCAAAGACTTTGCCCGGCCATCCCAAAAGAACTTTTGCAAAAATGCCACATTCCATAGGCTGGGTGCAGAACGTGACAGAACATTTTGGTTTATTCCAAGTGACCTGGCCCTGCCATCACTGAAACCCTTATTAGGATCATGGCAAGAGCCGCAAGAGATGGTGCCGTCAGCTGATAATATGGGATCAAAGAACAAATAACGTCCAAGGTCAATCTGCTGTGGCGAAAATCCGTCACGTATTTCAGGCAAGGCTGACTTCAAGCCCCCCACTCCACTGTTTCGCAGAGAGGTATACTGCTGGTATAAGTGCCTGCATTTACACTGATTATCTTCAGACAGCTCAAAGCCCGGAGGACAGTAATCAGCCAGCATAATATCTTTGGTATGGTGATCTGCAAAACTTACCAGAACCAAGACAATTACGACAATTGTAAAGCTTACTTTAGCGATTTTCATAAAGGGGCAATAAACCAAATATCATTGATGCTGCCAGCACTTCCTATTAGCATTCTGTGTATTTCGCTTGCAGCGGCCTCCAGCCTTCGTGGTTGCAGTGCATCGAGATGCTGTAGCCTTCTTCTTCACCGTTGGAGTGGTAACACCCGAAACCTGGGCCTGATGAACATGGCAATACCCGTTATCAATCTTGGTTCTGTTTAAGCAACGGATCCCAGTAGAGCTGGCCTTGCCCAGACACTGTGCAGAATTAGATGCCCTCTTTGTATTGGATATTGACAAGGGTATAAAGGACCAGCGAGAAATATCCTTTCTGGATTCGAGCAGCTGCTCCAAGTCATCTGGGAGCTCCGGAAAGAAATCAATCCCTGTAAGAGATTCAACATGATCAATCGTCACCACATAATTCGTTAATTGATTCACCCCTTTTTCATTGGGCAGCACAAAGGCAATGCCCTTAACTTCCGGTGTAGTATAATCCAGTATTACCTTATAGTAGAAATTGGGTATTACAACCTTATTACTGCCAATAGACGCTGTTAAAGAGCTGTCCAATATCGGTCCGGTTACAATATAAAGATGCTCATTCTGGATGGCCCACTCGCGTACCTGTGCTTCCAGATTTTTCCAGATTCCCCTGTTAAAGGAAGGGTCCTGTGGACTCATATTACTCATAAAGAAACATTCAGTCATTGCGGTCTCATCAAATTTCATATCCGCTGCTGGCGCCAGATGGCCGCGATCATAGCCAAAACCCTTATAATCAGACAATTCCGCTGAACCAGAGCTAACCTTAGGATCTGCCCTGAAATCGTTAGACCTTCTATAGGCACCCCCAACCCTTTCTTTTGAAAGCTCATAAGCGACCCATTCTGCCTGTTCAAACTCTTCTAAATAGGACAATGTGAGATATGAGTGTGAAACTACCTGTTTGTTCTTAGATAAAGGAAGGTAATTGAATGATTGGGACCAAATAATATTAGCCGAAAATAGCAGGATGCTTAGTAAGATTATTTTTCTCTTCATTGATCTTTAGAAGTTTTAGATGCAAGTATTTATTTTACTATTATTATTTGTCTTCCAACCTCACCATGCTCTGAATTTAGCTGCATAAGGTAAGCGCCAGCAGGAAAATTATTGGTACTTATCTGGGTTGCACCATAAAATGATGATTCCAAGATAAGCTTTCCTAAATAATTATATAATTTTATGTGAACCTGTGCAGGATAATCACTAAGCACAAGTTGAAAGACATTATCTACAGGATTGGGAGATACGACAAAATGTATATCTTTATTCGGCCCAGGAACCATGTTCACGAACAACATAACCACTTCGTTATCTTGTATAACGCAGTCATTTGCATCGGTAACAGTAACATTATAAAAGCCTGCTGTAAGGCCGGTAGCTGTGGCAGTACTCTGAGCTTGAGAATCATCCCAAGCATAAGAATATGGAGGCACCCCCCCTGATACTATAACAGAAATAGTTCCCTCTGCATTGCCTGAATCCATAGTAGCACTTATAGTGTTTGTCAACAAAGCTGGTGCTGCAATATTATATGATGTACTGCTGCTATCACCCAGGGAATCCCATACAATTACCGTAACAGGGCCTTCACATAAGCCTACGGCATTTGCTGTTGTCTGCGCATTTATATCACTCCACAGATATGTATAGGGTGGGACTCCAGCGTATCCCTCAACTGAGGCCGTTCCATCACATGCACTATTGCAAGAAACGTCTGTTGAGCCATGATTAACAGCGATGAGCGTAAAACCAGCAGGCAAGGATGGCAAGATCCCACGCAGCTCAAACCAATAATAGCTTGACACATAATTAGCTCCTCCATTGAGCAAGCTGTCTGCGTCCAGATAAAGATAAGCAGCATCTGTCATGCTTATGTTTTGTGCATAGCTGTATAAGGATTGCAAGGTAATCTGATCGGCCGTCTCTCCTCCTATCATTTCCCAAATCTGCATCAATGTAGATGCCCATATCTCACCATCAGCGTGTATATCTCCAGAAAGCCCACCTGGATATTGTTTTGTAGTTACCATGGTTCTTCCAGGCCAACAGGAATTATGTCCATCCCAGCTAAACATTTTCTCCCAGTTAAAAGGATTAATATTTCTCGAATAGGAAGTGGCAAAATAATCTCCCAATCCTTCATCCATTGCTTTTCTTTCGTTGCCCACCCAGGTATTAGGTGCTGCATGAGCAGTTATGGCATGTCCGTACTCATGAATGATTACATCGGCATCTTCCGCATCATCTACACATCCCTCTCCAAAATATAAACGCTTGGCACTATACATAGAATTATCACTGCCATTTAAGGCATGTGCATCTACCCCCATGGTATAATCAACCAAATTTAAAAAACCCAGGTACTCCATATAATCTTTAAATGCACTTAGATGGTAAAAGCTGTTGACATCCTCAAATTCCTGCTGGGAACGCGTATAAGAAAACATTGGTGTTTCACTAAAGGCAATCGTGGTAACTGGACCAGAAAACTCCTGGATCTCCACATAAGGGCTGCTCAATCTGAAGGTATCGTTATTAAAGTCAACGGACATGGTTACCTCATACAGTTCTGCATTAAGTTCGGTATTGTCTCCATCTGAATTATCTGAATAGGAGCCTCCATAAACCTGTTCCGCTGAGGTCAACGGATCAGGAAAAAACACCTTAGCAGAGACTATAGAGTCCTGCATGAAATAGCGATTCAGGTCCTGTATATAGAGCACCTCTCCCTGACTATTCAGGATTACCTCATAGTTACTATGGTCTTCTTCCCATACAGTAAGAAGTTTCACCGGCAGAAGAGAACCAGCACGGCTGAAATAAACAGATTCTTCTGTAAACCTGATCATCCCCCTTAATTGACCAACAAAATCATTGACTATTGCCAATGTAGGGAAATCCTTATTTACGAATCCTTCCATTGCGTATGAATTATCAAATAATGACCTGATATTTCCTTCCAAATCCAGATTTACTTTAATCTGAGAATGATAAACCGGCACCCCTTTTATCAGCTGCCTAAAGGCATAATGTACTCCCGCAAGGCTTCTCTTCTCCTCAAGCAAAACAATATCGCTCTGATCAGAAATAAGCCCTTTGTCCATAAGATAATCTCTAACGGACTCTTCACTAGTACTTCCAATATTAATGTGCTTATAAGAAGATCTCACAGATCCTAAGAGCTCCTGTGAGTAGCTATGATTTCCAATATGTCCTTTCTGAGCAAAAACAGAAAATGGCAGTATTAATAGTATAACAAATAGCTTATCCATTGTAAAATTTGAACATCTAAATTACACATTTTCAAAAAACCACCAGAATACCAGCAATCTATAAGACGCTATGCAAATGAAATTATGGCTATTGCAATTATGGAAGAGAAGATGCCAATCCAGTTTATCCCTGACAGTTTTTCCTTAAAGAAGACAAAAGCCAAGACTGCAGACAAGACAACTATACTCATATTGTTAAGAGGAAATACGACAGAACTTTCCATATTTCCATGTTCCAATGTTTGTAATAAAAAAAATATAGAACCATAGTTTGGCAGCCCCAGGGTAAAACCAGCAATAATATTCTTCTTCTTGATCTTTGACCCATAAACCAGCCTTTTGAATACTAAAATTACCAGTCCAATTAATGCTGCTTCAAAAAAGAGAACGGAAGAAAAGGTGTTAAAGTCCTCCTCGCTCAGTAGCGCCGACTGGCTATATTTCATGATTGTGTCTAACAAGCCCGTTCCTAAAAACAAAACCACAGGCAAGATCCATAACCGTCCGAGCTTAAAACTCTTTTCCCCAGAATAAAAGGTTAGAAATACTGACAATACGGCAATGGCGATCCCAATTATTTTAGTTGGTGTCATTTCATCACCATATAGAAAAACTGCCAGAAAAACGGGAATGATCAAAGAAACTTTAGAAGCCACAGAAGTAACGGCTACACCAATCTTTTGTGTGGTAACAGCCATGAGATTAAACATGGTGATGAACATAACTCCAGTGATTATGGCTACAATAAACCATGACTCATTAAACATAGTTCCAAGATCCACATCAACGTCAATTAGAAAAAAACTTATGAGTGCTGCGAGAATATAATTGAATACAATAGCCTGGAAATTGTCAATCTCATACTTTCCAAACTGCTTGAAAATGAGAAAGATCAATGTTGAAGAAACAATGCTTAATAATAGATAGATCATACTAATTTGTATTTCTATAAAGATTCAATATATCATCTCCAACAGTCTCTTTTTCTGAAGCATGACATTGAAGAACAGGCGCAGATAAGCCACTGCCAAAATTTTTTGTTCCAGTAAAGACCCTTGCTTCATCCCAAAGCCCATTAGAAATAAAAGAATCCAAGATCTTCTTGCCACCTTCAATAATTATTGAACTTATACCTCTTCTATAAAGATCTGCCATCATCAAATCCAGGGAATTCCCCTTCTTCTCTAATAGTATATATTCGACATTGTCTTTTTGCCCTTCCTTGGTAGAATTATATACTAAGGTATTAGCCGCATTATCAAACACCTTGAATTGTTGATCAATTCTATTATTAAAGTCCAGAAGAATCCGAATGGGATTTTTTCCATCCCATTCCCTCGCAGTCAAAGCAGGATTATCTACCAAGACAGTATTGGTTCCGACAAGAATCGCAGCTTCTTCTGTTCTCCATTTATGAACCAGCTTTTTTGACAATTCCCCTGTAATCCATTCTTGTTTCGCAGGCTCAGGAGCAATGAACCCATCAGGGGTCTGTGCCCATTTCAAAATAACATAAGGTCGTTTCTTCTTATGAAAAGTATAAAATCTTTTATTTAATGTTCTGCATTCATCTTCCAATATACCATGGATCACTTTGCATCCACCATCTTGCAAGACCTTAATTCCGTTGCCAGCGACATTTGGGTTGTCATCAAATGCACCTATAACAACTTTGGGAATCTTATATTTCCTTATAATATCTGTGCAGGGTGGCGTTTTCCCATGGTGAGCGCAAGGCTCCAGGTTTACATAAAGTGTCGACTCAGATAATTTAGACTTGTCCCGGACAGAATTAATAGCATTAACTTCAGCATGTTCTCGCCCATATTCCTTATGATACCCTTCGCCAATAATAATTCCCTGGCAGACAGCCAATGCTCCAACCATAGGATTGGGAGCCGCCATGCCCAGGCCTTTTCTTGCCAGAAGGAGGCAACGCTTCATAAATTTCTCGTCCATAATAATCAAACATTATCGCTAAAGCTGACAAATTTTCGGATAATTTGAAGAATTTCCTAATTTCGGTCTTCTGTATTATGAGTATTTATCGTTTTAGAATTTGGTTTTGGGGCTTTGTCTTTGTGTTAATAGCATGGATTCAGGTAGATCCCGTATATGGCCAGCCATATTTTCAAAAGTCATATGGCGGTGTAAATGGTGATGAAGGGAGGTCAGTCTGGATCACGAATGATGGAGGATACATAATAGGAGGCACCACCACCAGCTTTGGTTCTGGATCAGATGATGTTTACCTGATTAAATTAGATGCTAACGGCGACACCATGTGGACCAAAGCTTCAGGCACTACGGCTTCAGAAAAAGGCTACTGCATACAGCAAACTGCTGATAATGGATATATTGTTGGAGGTGCAAACGGCAGCATGTATCTGAATAAATTGGACGTAACCGGAGCCTCTGTCTGGGCAAAATCTTATGGTGGCTCTTCTGTTGATGAAGGACATTCGGTGCAGGAGACTTCTGGCAATGGCTATATCCTTGCGGGTTTTACAGCGAGTTTTGGTGCTGGAGGAAATGATGTTTACCTGGTAAAAACGAATTCAACAGGCAACATTACCTGGGCTTCCACTTTTGGTGGAACAGGAAATGATCAAGCTTATTCTCTAGACCAGACAAATGACGGAGGATATATAATATGTGGCCAAACAAATAGTTTTGGAGCCGGAAACGCTGACATATACCTTCTTAAAGTTAATTCCAGCGGAACGCTGCAATGGTCAAAAACTTATGGTGGTATGGCCAATGATGAAGGAAAATCTGTTTCTCAGACTGCAGACGGAGGCTATATCCTGGCTGGATACACAGAAAGTTATGGCGCCGGATTTAAAGATATATATACTATTAAAACAGATTCACTAGGAACGGTATTGTGGTCAAAGACCTATGGTGAATATGATGGTGACGATATTTCCAATTATCTCTTAGAAACTCCTGGAAGCAATTATGTAATGACTGGTAGCACCAATAGCTTTGGTTCATCTACCATTGTAACATATTTATTAAAAATAGATAATGCAGGCAATCTTGTATGGCCTTATCCGGAAATGAGAATCTATGGTGGCAATTCTGGCACTGATATCAGTTATTCGATCAAACAAACTTCTGATGGTGGTTATGCAGTTGCTTCCAGTACACAAAGCTATGGTGCCGGTGGTTATGACGCTTATGTAATTCGCACAAATTCTTTTGGTGATAGCAGCACCTGTGGAACAGGGGAAGTAAGCCCACAGGTGTCCAGTCCAAGTACGATAGAAGCTTCAGCACCCACAATTTCCAGTGCTGGAGGAATTGCTTCTGCAATTTCTGCAACGTCTGCCAATGTACCAACAGCATCTACTAAATTGCCATTAGGTGTTTTAATTACGACCACAAGTGTCAGCTGTTATGGAGCTAATGATGGACAGGCAGTTGCAACAGCTAATGCCGGTAGTCCACCATATACCTATAACTGGTCTATAGGCAGCAGTACTACTTCTGTAAATACCGGATTGCCTCCGGGAACTTTTGCGCTCTCTGTTGTGGATGCTTTTGGCTGTCAGCAAACAGATAGTTTTACCATCCAGGAACCAGGCGAGCTTTTGATCTCTTTTACCGTTGACACGATTGCGGGATGTGGAGGTGGGTCCAATGGGGTAATCACAGGAAATATTACAGGGGGTACAGGTCCTTTTTCATACAATTGGTCCAATGGGAATAGCCTTACCAATACCAACAACACGTCACATACAATAAACGGACTGGCAACAGGTACTTATAACCTTACTATAACGGATGCTAATGGATGCTCAACAGCTGATACCATCAAATCAGGCATGACCTTTACATCAGGTGGCACGGATGCTAATTGTTCTACAGCAAATGGAAGTGCCTGGGTAAGTATTAGTGGAGGAGATTCCCCTTATTCCTATTTATGGAATGATCTGGGAGCACAAACCAACGATACAGCCACCGGCCTTGCACCAGGGGTTTATACTGTTTTTGTCACTGACTCAAATGGCTGTTCTGATTCTGCCGCTGTCACCGTAAACAGCTTATTCGGTGGTCCTTTAGTTACGATCGACTCCATAATTGATGTTGATTGTTTCGGAGCAGGCAATGGAGAGATATACATAACTATAACCGATGGCACTTTTGGCGTGCCACCATATACTATATTATGGTCTACAGGAGATATTACCGATGATATTACAGGATTGAGTGGAGGAACATATACGGTACAAGTAACTGAAACTGCCACTGGATGTATCACCTCTGCAGTTGCCACTGTGACGGAACCATCAGCAGCATTAACAGTAAGCATTACGGACAGCTCTGATATCACATGCTTTGGTGCCGGAGATGGTTCTGCTACGCTTAGTGCTTCTGGCGGAACAGTTCCTTTTACCTACAGCTGGTCTCCAACAGGAGGAAATGGAACGGTAGCTAACAATTTAACTGCAAACACTTATACTGCAACAGTCCTCGATGCAAATGCTTGTTCTGCCACTATTAATGTCACTATTTCTGAACCCTCAGCCATATCACTTGTTACTGATACCATTGGTGAAACTTGTAATGGAGGAGATGGCAAAGCGTGGGTAATTGTTGGAGGCGGTGTAGGGCCTTTCACCTATTTATGGAGTGATGTGGGTGCGCAGGTTACTGATACTGCATTTAATCTCATTGCAGGTACATACACGGTTACCGTTACAGATAATAATGGCTGCTCAAATACTGCGTCTGCCTCCATAGTTCAAAGTGGAAACCCACCAATAATCACTACCGATTCTGCCAATAATGTAACATGTAATGGTGGTGCTGATGGTTCTATCTATATAACAGTAACTGGTGGTGCAGGCCCTTATACCTACGCATGGTCACCTGGCTTGCAAACCACTGATGATATTACAGGGCTAAGTGCCGGCACAAATACCGTTACGGTTATCGACAATACTGGCTGTACAGCAACAAGCATCATCTCTATTACAGAGCCAAGCAGCTTGTCAATCGCTATTTCAGGAACTGATATCTCTTGTAGTGGTGCCGGAGATGGTACGGCTTCAATAACAGCAAGCAATGGAACAGGCCCCTATACCTATGCGTGGTCATCTGGTGGATCAAATTCATCTGCAACAGGATTATCTGCCGGTTTTGCTGCAGTAACGGTTAGTGACGATTGTGGCGCAAGTTTAAGTGATTCTGTGAACATTATTAATCCAGCAGGGGTTACGATTTCAAATGAAGTGGCAGTAGATATATCCTGCTTTGGTGCAAATGATGGAAGTATTACCATTACGGCCTCTGGAGGTACAAGCCCACTAGCCTATTCAATAGATGGAGGAACCACCTTTACCAACACGACTGGACTTTTCACTGGACTGGGAGCAAATACCTACACGGTGGTAGTACAGGATTCAAATTTATGCCAAACATTCGGAACAGTACTCGTAGTTAATGAACCTCCAGCTTTATCCATAGATTCAGAAACCGCTGTTGATATTTTTGGTTGTGCAGGGAACCTCAATGGTATGATCACCATTACAGCAAGTGGCGGCAGTGGACCCATCTCCTACTCCATCGACACAATAAATTATCAGGCAGGGGGCAGTTTTACAGGGCTGGCAGCTGGCAGCTATACTGTAGGAATACAAGATTCTGCCGGATGCAAATTGCTTGGAACCATACTTGCAATTAATGAAGCTACAGTTGTATTGATTGACTCTGAAACACTAACAGAAATTTCCTGCACCGGTGATAGTAATGGAACAATAACCATTACTGCATCAGGAGGAACAGGCTCATATTTTTATTCTATTGATGGGGGTACTACCCTTATTAATACCAGTGGTGTCTTTACAGGGCTGGGGCCAGGATCTTATGACATATTTATAATTGACACAGATACTTGTGTGGCACAAGGATCAACCTTAACATTGACGGATCCTGCAGGGGTTAGCATTGCCAATGAAACAAGCACTGACGTAAGCTGTTCAGGTAATGCAGATGGGACCATAAATATCACAGCCAGTGGTGGTACTGCTCCCCTAAGCTATTCTATTGACGGAGGCACAACATTCACTAATACCACAGGTAGCTTTACCGGACTTGTAACGGGCACATATGACATTGTTGTACAAGACAATAACGGCTGCACAGTATCAGGATCTGCCTTAACTATCTCTGAACCAACATCAGCTGTAACGATCGTATCAGACTCATCATCTGATGTAACAGGATGTTTTGGTGACGGAAATGGAAGCATCACCATAAATGCAACCGGTGGCATCCCTCCGCTCACATATTCAATTGACGGTGGGATCAGCTTTAGCAGCAATAGTGGTGTTTTTACAGACCTTGGCGGAGGATCCTACAATATCGTAGTGCAGGACTCCAATGGATGTAATGTAAATGGTTCGACAATTCTTATTTCAAGTCCACCAGCGATTACCGTACAATCACAATCTAAAAACCCCACCAAAGGAAACTGTGATGGCAATGCTACTGTTGTCCCCAGTGGTGGAACGGGTGCTTTTACTTATCTGTGGAATGATCCGTTATCACAGACATTGTCGTCAGCGACAGACCTTTGTGGTGGCCCTTACAATGTTACCATAACGGATGCTAATGGTTGCGAAACCGTTGTAACCATAGAGTTGATCGCACCGAATAATGATCTGTTTATCCCCACAGCTTTCTCCCCAGACTCAGATGGGAATAACGACAAGTTTTATGTAAGAGGAGACCTGATCTCACTCAATATGGTTATCTATAACCGATGGGGTGAGAAAGTCTTTGAAACAACAGATAAAACCAAACGCTGGGATGGGAAACTGCACGGAACCGCCTTACCCTCTGATTCATACGGTTATTATATTGAAGTGGTTCTACCTGATGGAACAGAACAAATATTCAAGGGCGATATTCTTTTGGTGAGATGATGGGTGCAACCAATAAGCAAAGAAAAGTATTTTATAGAATGTCCACATTCTTGTTTTTCGCTTATGGATTGGCAATTAACAATGTGCTTGCTCAGGACATACATTTTTCTCAATTCTATACCTCTCCCATGCTGCTAAATCCCGGGGCCACCGGAACCTTTGATGGTTCGGCAAGGGCAGGAATCAATTACCGTAATCAATGGACCACACTTGGATCTAATTATCAGACCTATACCGCTACGTATGAAATGACCCTAATGAAGAAAAAATCCGGAGGAAATTTCATGGGTGTTGGCATCAATATGTTTTCTGATAAAGCCGGAACAGGCGCTTTGACAAGGACTTGCTTCAATTTATCAGGAGCTTACCATTTGCAGGTCAATGACGAGAACAATATAGCGCTTGGCTTGCAGGGCGGATACGGTCAAAGGGCCATTGACCAGGCTCAGTTAACCTGGGACAGCCAATACGATGGAAGTCAATACAATGCCGCATTACCATCTAATGAAACATTTTCAGACAAGGTAAGCTATATTGATGTTTCAGCAGGATTCTTATGGTCCTATACCATAAGCAATACAGCAGATGTGAATGCAGGAATTGGCGCATTCCATCTTAGTCAGCCTTCACAAACTTTGATAGCCTCCTCAGACGATATATTGCCAATGAAAATAGCTGCCCATGGCCAGGGCAGGTTTACCAAACGCAATTCAGATTTGGCCTATTATCCTAATTTTATGATTTCCTTGCAGGGACCGAATAAAGAAATAAATGGCGGTTTACTGATGAGGTATATGCTAAAAGAAAGCTCCAAATATACTGGCTTTGTTAAAGGAAATGCGGTTTATTTTGGCGCAAATTATCGCTTGGGAGATGCAGCAATTATCCTTCTGGGGCTTGAAATCTCAGATTTTAATCTCGGTTTATCTTACGATCTTAATATTTCTAATTTCAATAAAGCCACAGCAGGGGTTGGAGGATTTGAAATCTCAATGATCTACATAAAGTCGGATTAGAACATCAGCTTGCCCAAAACGTTATCCCTTAACAACCAAATAGTTGGCAATGGCTTCCTGAAAAGGAGAAAATATCTTTTCGCCGCCAGCAACAATTTCCCCACCAAAGAGGTAATTACTCCCCCCTTTAAAATCGCTTACCTTTCCTCCTGCCTGTTTAACTATTAAAGCGCCAGCAGCTACATCCCATGCACTTAATCCGTATTCATAAAACCCTTCTCCCCTGCCACAAGCCACATATGCCAGATCAACTGCGGCAGAGCCGAATCTCCTTAAACCATGCGTCTCCTCCATAAAAAAACGAAACAACGATAAATATTCATCCAAGAGGGAATAATCCCGGTTAGGAAAACCTGTAATTAAAAGGGAGTCTTTCAATTTGCTTGTAGCTGAGACCTTGATCTCCTTACCATTTAAATAGGCCTTGCTGCCCTGCCAGGCATAAAAACACTCGTTAAGATTAATCTCGTAAATAACTCCAAGTACAATTTCAGTATCGCACATTAAGGCAATACTGATCGAAAAGCAAGGAATTGCATGAATAAAATTAGTGGTGCCATCCAGGGGGTCAACAATCCAGGTATAGTGTTTGCCTATCTCTGACGCCGTATCTTCTTCCGTGATAAACCCGGCTTCAGGAAGCAGCTCTCTTAACCCTTTTACCAGCATCTTCTCGGCATTTTTATCCACATAAGTAACAAAGTCATGCAAACCTTTAACCTCAATATTCTCAACAGCTATCTTTCCCGATTCGGCCCTGATAAACCCTCCGACTACTTCTGTTAGTTCACATACCTTCCAAGTAAGATCCTCTAAATCCATTGTATTTTTTTGCTAAATTTAGCATGAATTTGGCATAGTTGTATTCTTTTCATAAACAAGAATTAAGTTCCAGGTTTCAATAATTAATATATTTTTACTTAATGCCTACAGTCCTAAAAATAAATGATCCGAAAACTACAGATCCAGACATCAAATATGATGCCTTGTTTAAAGACACCCTGGATGCATTAAATCCAGCGCAAAGGACTGCTGTTAACCAAATCGAAGGCCCACTATTAGTGGTTGCAGGACCGGGAACTGGGAAAACGCATCTTTTAGCAGCACGAATCGGGCAAATTTTGAAGCAAACAGATGCGCAAGCTTATAATATCCTTTGCTTAACATATACTGAGGCAGGGACCATTGCCATGAGACAGCGATTATTGGAGTTTATCGGCCCAATAGCTTATCGCGTAAACATCTATACCTTCCATGCCTTCTGCAATGACATCATCCAACGCTATCCAGACTATTTTGGTAATCGCGACCTTATTCCAATTTCAGAGCTGGAGACTGTAGATCTGCTCATGAAGATGATTGACAGATTGGATGCATCTAACCCTATAAAAAGAAAGAAAGGCAAAATATACTATGAAGTAAAGCGTATGAAGGACTTGTTTCGCAGGATGAAAGAAGAGTCGTGGACAGTAAAGCATCTTGAAAATTGCATTGACGCTTATTTAGAAGACCTTCCTCTTAGGGAAGAATATATTTACAAAAGAGGAAACGCAAAAAAGGGAATCAAAACAGGCGATATAAAACAGCACTTAGTAGATAAGGAGCTTGAAAAAATGACAGTCTTAAGAGCTGCAGTGCAGCTATTTCCCGTATTTAAAACCATGATGGCAGGGGCTAATCGCTACGATTATAACGACATGATCCTATGGGTGCTGGATGCATTTAAAAATGATGAAGATTTCCTCAGAATCCAACAGGAGAAATACCATTATTTCTTAGTGGACGAGTTCCAGGACACCAATGGAGCACAAAGCGAAATACTTGAACACCTTATTGATTACTGGGAAGAACCAAATGTGTTTGCTGTTGGCGATGATGACCAATCAATATATGAGTTCCAAGGTGCCCGGATGAAAAACATTATGGACTTCTACCACAAATTTGAGAAGTCCATCCAGGTAATTGTGATGGAAGAAAATTATCGTTCTACGCAACATATTCTGGACAGCGCCTGCATTCTGATCAATAATAATAGGGAGCGGCTCATCAATCAGATCTCAGGTTTAAAAAAAGAGCTCACTGCCCAGAACACTGGCCTTGCAGCACTTCCAAACAAACCAAATATAAAGCAGTATTACAATACAAAACATGAGGAAGGTGCTATCGTGGATGCTATTGTTCAGCTTCAGGCTGAAGCAGTTCCGCTAAATGAGATTGCCGTTGTCTATCGAAATCACAAGCAAGCTGAAGAGATCATCAATCTTATAGAAAAGAAAGGGATCTCATACAATGTTGTTAAGCGAATCAACATCCTGGATTTGCCAATGATCACCAAACTTATAAAGTTAATAGAGTATATTGCCAAAGAAGGCAAAAACCCCTACCGTGGAGAGCATTTGTTGTTTGAAATGATGCATTTTAGCTCTTTCAAAATTGCAAGCAACGATGCAGCTAAGGTCTTTGCCCATTGTGGCCGTGACTGGCAGCTAAAAACCAGGGATTTTATTAACAAACCACAAAACCTTGCTACACTTAACCTTCAAGCTCCGGAAAGAATTAGTCAATTTTCCGAGAACATCAACAGCTGGATTGAATTGGTTCCCAATATTACTTTTCAGGAATTGTTTGGAAGGATCATCAATCAGGGAGGCTTCTTGCAGGAGATCTTGAACAGCCCCGATAAGACCTGGCAAATGCAGGTTTTAATTACCTTTTTTGACTTTATAAAAGAGGAAAGCATGAAAAACCCCAGGCTCAGTATTTCCAGCTTTATTGAAATGCTGGAAAAAATGCATACTAATGAACTGGAACTGGGTGTCAACAAAACGATATATGAAGAAAATGGCGTCAACTTCCTTACGGCCCATTCCTCCAAGGGTCTTGAGTTCAGGCATGTATTTATCATAGGCGCTACTTCAAACGTCTGGAACAAGAAAAAAAGTGGAGGCTATAATGCCTACAGCCTGCCAGATACCTTAACCTTTTCCAACGAAGAAAATGCCCTTGAGTCTTCCAGGAGGTTGTTCTATGTTGCCATGACCAGGGCAAAAGAACATCTACAGATATCCTTCTCACAGCAGGACAACAAAGGCAAAGCCAATGAAAAGACCCTGTTTCTTGCTGAGATCCTTGAAAATGAGGATCTTAAAATTGCAGAAGAGCATCTATCAACAGAAAAATTGACGGCGCTAACCTTTGAAGGCCTTGAAGAGCAGAAAACAGCTGAGGCTCCCTTGCTGGATACAAATTACATCAACAGCCTGCTGGAAAAGTATACTTTGAGCGTAACACATCTCAACAAATATCTTCGTTGTCCAGTTGCGTTTTATTATGAAAACATCATCCGTGTTCCAGCAGCCAAGAATGATGCAATGGCATTTGGTTCAGCGATCCACTTTGCATTAAAGCGATTATTTGATAAGATGCTGGAATCTGAAACTGGTGCTTTCCCAGATAAAGATGAGTTTATAAAAGACTATCTTCAAGAAATGAGAAGAAACAGGGCATCGTTCTCAGATCAGGAATTTGAGAGAAGGAAGGAACTTGGAGAAGAGGTGCTGCCTGATTACTATGACCAATATATGGGTTCCTGGAACAAAATTGTTATTACAGAATATGATATCAAAAATATTGAAATGGATGGCATCCCACTCAACGGCAAATTAGATAAAATAGAGTTTGATAAGCACAATGTAAATGTTGTAGATTACAAAACAGGCAAGGTTTCTGCAGCCAAGAAGAAATTGCAAGAACCCAATGAGAAAGAGCCCTTAGGAGGTGAATACTGGCGCCAGGTTGTTTTTTATAAAATATTAATGGATGAGCTAAGACCAAAACGATGGACAATGATGAGTGGAGAGATCGACTTTATAGAAAAAGATGACCGAACTAAAAAAGACTTTGTAAAAGTTAAAATACCCGTAACGAGGGAAGGCATTCTGTTGCTGAAGGCACAGATCAAAGACACATGGCAGAAAATAATGAACCATGAGTTTAGCAAGGGCTGTGAAGAAGATGATTGTAAGTGGTGCTCCTTTGTAAAAAATCAATTTGTAGCTGAAAAACCATTAATAGAATTTGAAGAAGCCTAATTAATAAACCATTATCATGAAAATAAGCTCAAAATCAGTATTGATCCTTGCCCTATTCGTGGGAGGAAGTACGTTGTCTTTAGCCCAGGATCTGGAACCCACAGAAACAGAAGCGGTATTGAATATATCTGTACAGAATGCAAGGGGAAAAGTGAACCAGAGGGATACCATCTCATTAACGGCACTAAAGGACAAAAAAATGTTTGTTGGTGTAACCAATGAAGAAGGCAAATTCTCATTATTGGTTCCAAATGATCAGGCATATGATATACAATATCGAGATATGAATGGTGATTTCCAGATCTCCCAAATTCAAATACCTGGTGGTGAAAGGATGGTTATAAACTGGGAGCTACATATTGAACTACCAAGAACTTTTACCTTAGACAACGTATTCTTTGTAACAGGAAAAGCATCGCTACAAAAAGAATCATATCCGGAGCTAAATGAATTGGCTGAAGCAATGGCCTTTAAAGAAAGTTTAACTATTGAAATCTCAGGTTACACAGATAATGTTGGAGATGAAGCTGCAAATCAAAAGCTGTCTGAGGCACGTGCAAATGCAGTTCGTTCATTTCTTATCCGCAAGGGAATAAGCTCGAGCAGAATAACGGCTATCGGTTATGGCGAAACAAGGCCTGTTGCAGACAACTACACTCCGGACGGAAGACAGAAAAACAGGAGAACACAGGTGAGGATATTAAGCCAGTAAATTGAATCGATTTAACAACCCATTAGCCATAAAACTTTTACGGTTTTTTCCTTCGCTCTTTCTTTTCTGACAAAATTTTTTTTGCTTTTATCCTCTTCCGTTTTGAGGCTCGGCTGGGTTTTGTGGGTATTCGATATTTTTTTCTTTTCAGGCTTTCTTCTATTAAATCATATAAACGAATGATCGCGATCTCCTTGTTCCTAAACTGCGAACGCTCGGAGTCCACTGTTATTTGCAAAACCCCTTCTTTAGAAATGCGGTTGGAAAGTTTTGATAAAATTGTTTGCTTTTGTGCTTCAGTAAAGACGGCAGAATTTGAAATGTCTAAAGACAGTTCCACTTTTGTTTCAACTTTATTGACATGCTGCCCTCCTGCACCACCTGAACGTGAGGTCTTAAACTGAAACTCCTTCCCCAGACCTAGCCCAGATAATTTCATATATGCTGTATTTGTTTTCTTCCTCTACCAATATACAAAAATAATTACACCTGCTGGCCTCAATATTTTTTTCATTTATACGTCACATTCCTTGGAATCTAAAAAGATGTTATTAATTTTATCTTTATGAGAATCATTACTGTCATGCTTTTCTCTTTGTTATCCTGGGCAAATCTATCTGCACAAGGGACAAAAAAGGTGGAATGGACGAAAACCTTTGGAGGCTCTGAATGGGATGTAGGGAAGGCTATACTTGTCTTGAAAGAAGGCGGATTCCTCATTGCTGGCTATACCTATTCTGAAAGCACAAAAAGTGATGGATGGATTATAAAACTAGATGTAACTGGAAAAAAAGTATGGGAAAAGAAATTCGGCGGATCAAAAACTGATTGCTTTTATGGAATTACACCAGATAATAACGGAAGTTTTGTGGCAGTAGGTTATACAGAGTCGAAGGGTGCAGGCAATATGGATGCCTGGGCAGTTAAAATCAATGCGTTTGGAGAGAAGGAATGGGAAAAAACTTATGGTGAATATGGGGAAGAAAAAGCTTATGCCATAGATCACACCACCGATGGCGGCTATGTTATTACCGGATATAATAAAACTAAGGGCAACAGAAATGGGCTGGTCTGGATTCTTAAATTAGATGGCCAGGGAACGCTGGAATGGGAAAAAGCCTATGGTGGAGAGCGTGGGGGAGGTATCCCTACGGATGTAGGCAATGCAATCATCTCAAATGCTAGCGGATACATGGTAGCAGCACACACCCGTTCCTTTGGAGCGGGAGATGAGGATATATGGATCCTGAAATTGGATTTAAAAGGCGATACATTATGGACAAAAACCTTTGGAGGGACTAAAGAGGAAAAAGCCTTTGATATTGCAAAAACTACTAATGGATATCTCATTGCAGGTTATACTGAATCAAAAGGTGCTGGCAGTGAAGACATTTGGCTTCTTTGCATTGATGAAGATGGAAGACTATTATGGGACAAAACGTATGGAGGTCATTCCAATGAACAAAGTTATGCCATAAGTCCTCTGGACGAGGGTGAATATTCATTGGCTGGCTTCTCTCATTCAAAAGGGCCCGAGCACTCAGGATTATGGATCTTTGGAATAGACAAGGACCACAATATGCAATGGGAAACAACTTTTGAAGGATATAGTGGTAATGATAAAATTTATTGCATTGCCCCAACTCCTGACGGAGGACTGGCTGCAGTTGGTGAAGCTTGGACAGAAGGTGTAAAATCTGAGCTATGGGTATGTAAGTTTGAGGGAAAGCTAATGCAATCAATAAACTGGTACGTTAAAGAAAAAATCACCCCTTGGATGCAGCAGGGTGAATTTGAAAAAACGACAGACTATCAAAAAAGAATAAGTGGGATTAATATGAAAAAGGTAAAAGACAAATACCTTAAAGAGGCTACCAACTACTATGGTTCAAAAACGATCAACCTGAAGGAAGCAAGTCTTAGTCGTTATGATGCCAACAATGAAACATTCGGAGTCTCATTCCCCAATTTTGATAAGATTAACATAGCAGTATCTATTAACGACGCACAGATATTTAAGCAAAACTGGGAATATGTAACATTTGAAAACCCAATATTTGCCCTAAAAGGTGACAAGCTTGTACTCGAAAAGGTGGTTTTGAAGATCAATGGCATGACTTACGATTTCAATCAACCCAAGCCAACAGACAAAAGCCAGGAGCTGAAATTTATTTTATCGAGCAAACAAGCAGACCCCGGTATGATGCGAGGATCTGGAGATCCCCTAAAGGGACTCAATATTGCTAAAGCCGAACATATTACACCGGGCAAGTATTATGCATTGATTATTGGTATTGACGATTATAAAGGGCAGTGGAATCCCTTAAACAACGCCGTAAATGATGCCAGGGCCATTGAGAACTTACTTAAAAACAAATACCAGTTTACTCATTTTCGCACTTTATTTAATGAAGAAGCAACCAGGGAAAATATCATAAATCAATTTCTCTGGCTGGTGGAAAATGTAAAAGAAAACGACAATGTTTTCATCTATTATTCCGGTCATGGGGAATTCGAGAAGAAATTAAACAAAGGATATTGGGTGCCTGTAGATGCTCAAACCAATTCAATTTCAATCTACCTGTCCAATTCAGACATACAAACATTTCTGGCCAGCATAAAATCCAAGCACACATTAATGGTATCTGATGCTTGCTTCTCAGGTGATATCTTCCGTGGAAAAACCATTTCCCTTCCCTTTGAAAATTCAGAAAAATATTATAAAAGCATTTACCAGTTGAAGTCATGCCAGGCGATTTCTTCTGGTGGCATTGAGCCTGTAATGGACGGCGGAAAAGACGGGCACTCAGTATTTGCCTATTACTTCATCAAAGCACTCAATGAGAACCATGACAACTATCTTGACGCAAGCCGCTTGTTTGAAAGAATAAAAATCCCCATTGTAAACAACTCAGACCAGTCACCAAAATTTCAGCCGGTTAAAAATACAGGTGACGAGGGCGGACAGTTTATCTTTATCAGAAAGTGATTGTTCACCTTCTGCTGTTAAAGAGAAGGGAAATTGCGTAGAAATTATTCCATTTAGATCCCTTCAATATTCATATGTTGTTTCAACACGGTAGTAGGGCCAATTGCCAAGATGCATCGTTGCTGAATAAACGATACAAATACCTCCTGAAGAAGACCAGGCGCATGTGGTATCAGAAACCAGCGTTGGTTCCTGATAAATTGGTAAGCTCTTTCTCCCAATATATAAAGCATCGTCTTTTATCCTGGCCATCCGCTCAAGATCCTCATCAGCATTTGGGCCATATTCCTTGTAATTGGCCTTGCCATCATCTCCTATCGTCAGGATAATATAACCATCATGGACATCATATTCAGTCCTCCATTCGCCTATATATTCAGGGTTCAAGTCTATTGCCTTTTTTTTACAGCTACTGGCGACTGCCAAGGCAGTTAAAAGGAGAATTATAAATGATTGTCGTTTCATGATTCCTTAGCGTTTGATGCTTCAAAGTTATGTTACATTGGATCAACATCCAACAATACTCTCACTGATTTAAAATCTTTTTCACTTTGAAATTTGATTATTGAAGCATTGATCATTTCCTTTACTTTATAAGGAGAAACAGCGATCTCCAATTTTATCAACACTTTTTTTAAATAAAGATTACGGATTCTGGAGATTGCAGGATACTCAGGGCCCAGCACTCTTTTGCCCAACTTTTCCCTTAAGTCTTTTACTAAGATGTCAGCCGCCCCATCTAAAAGCTGTCTGTCCTTATGTTTGATCGTTATGCCGATCAATCGTGAAAATGGCGGATAGTCAAATTGCTTGCGCTGAACAAGCTCCTGATCAAACTGAGCCTGGAAGTCATTTGCCAGCACATTTTGAACTACATGATGTTCAGGCTGATAGGTCTGTATAACCACCTTTCCACGTTTATGTTTTCTGCCTGCCCTGCCACTTACCTGGGCCATCAGCTGATAACTCCTCTCATAGGACCTGAAATCCGGATAACCTAACATAGAGTCTGCATTCATGATACCCACAACACTTACATTATCAAAGTCCAATCCCTTAGTTACCATTTGAGTGCCTACCAACACATCAATTTCCCCTTTTTCAAAATCGCCGATGATCCTTTGATAGGCATTCTTCACCCTGGTGGTATCGAGATCCATCCTTGCAATCTTCACATGGGGAAAAAAATGGGCCATATCCTCCTCAATTTTTTCAGTGCCAAATCCTTTTGTCTGAATATTATTGTCGCCACATGCTCCACAGCAAACTGCTACGTCTTGCGAATATCCGCAATAATGACACCTCATATGCCTGGCACTCTTATGATAGGTCAGCGTAACATCACAATGGACACATTGCGGAATCCATCCACATAGGTAGCATTCTAAAAAAGGTGAAAACCCTCTTCTGTTTTGAAATAATATCACCTGCTCCTTATTGTCGAATGCCTTTCCCATCAGCTCGATCAACAGAGGGGAGAAATGGGCATTCATGTTCTTCTTCCTGAACTCTTCAGCAACATTTACCACCAAAACCTTCGGCATCTCCATTTTGCCGAATCTTTCAAAAAGTGGTACAAGGCCATATTTTCCATTCTTAGCATTGTAATAAGACTCCATAGATGGAGTGGCTGTGCCCAGAAGGGTTTTTGCACCATGAATGCCAGCCAGGTATATGGCCGTATCCCTTGCATGATACCTTGGAGCTGGCTCAAATTGCTTAAAAGTATTTTCATGCTCTTCATCTATTATTACCAGGCCAAGATTGTTAAAAGGCAAAAACAAGGCCGACCGGGCGCCCAAAATAACATCATGCTTTTTACTTTTACTGCCACCAACACCTAAGACAGAATTCCAAATTTCTACTCGTTCATTATCACTGTATTTAGAATGATATACCCCAATCCTACCTTCAAAGTGAACAGACAACCTATTGATTATCTGAGTAGTCAGTGCGATCTCAGGTAGCAAATAAAGAACTTGTTTCCCTTTTTTCAGCTGTTCATCGATCATCTTTATATAGATCTCAGTCTTGCCACTTGAAGTCACACCATGCAAAAGCATTACCTCCTTTGTTTTA
>JYMV01026235.1_pt1 | contig 24181 bp, 21 predicted proteins | sample 338911 | NCBI WGS metagenome assembly JYMV01 (sample SAMN03354496, study PRJNA234377) | hydrothermal vent metagenome | biome: Deep sea; feature: Hydrothermal plumes at the Eastern Lau Spreading Center, Western Pacific Ocean; material: Seawater | place: Tonga | collected 2009 | depth 2000 m m
CTTATCTTTTAAAATTAGGATACAAACTTTCCAATATATATTGATAACTTTGCGAATGAATAACTTCTTGAAATTGTTGTATTACTAATAAGTTATTTACACTGGGATCTGTTATGTAATCTTGTATGTTTGGCAAGTTATTCACTTGTAAACTATCAAGGAAAATCAAAAAAGAAAGCGTTTTTTTTAAGGCTTCATCTTCTTCTGGTGTTAAATTTTTAATTGTTATTTTGTCCTTTTGTAGATTCACTTTTTCAGGGATCCAATGATTTCCAAGCATAATTTGATATAATTTTGACACCCATTTATAACGAATATTATTTAAGTTACAAATGCCAGTGCTATTTCCGTTAATGATGCTTTGTGCTTCTGCATTATCGTTTCCGTTAATGTTAAATAAAGACTTTTTTTCTATTTTCTCTTTGTTCATAACTTCCTCTTTTTTTGTTATTTTTATTTTAACCTGCACAACCAACGCAAGAACTTTCGGTGATTCCCATCACGTCTTCAATGGTTGACCCCTTTTTAATACTTCTTATATAATAAATGCTTTTCATACCATTTTTCCAAGCAAGATTTATTAGGTCATAAAGCTCTTTAGCAGAGAAATTTTCTTTATTTAAATCAAAGATAAATTCTGCTGATATACCTGTGTCTATGAATTTCTGCATTTCTCCAATCACTTTTACTAAGTGATGTTGTTCATGTTGATGAAATGCTTTTGCGTAGCCCAATGGATTTTGTTTCAAATGCATTGCTGAAACTGGAAATTTTCCGGTGCTATTGTCTTCTCTGAAAAATCCTGCATAAACTGGCATAACTCCTGCGGCTGCATCCATAAAGATGGAAGTGCTGGTATTCGGAGCTGGCGACATGAGTTGTGAATTTCTAATGCCATATTGTTCAATAAGCTCTTGCAACCTATTCCAGTCTAATTTGCCTTTTGAAAAATTTTTATATTCTGCTATTTGTTCACCTGTATCCCATCTTGAGCCTTTAAAGGCTGGGTAATGTCCTTTCTCCTTTGCAAGTTCTATAGACGCCTCAATAGAAGCATAGGAAATTAGCTCTGTTGTTTCACCAATAAATTCAATATTATTATAAGTAGTATTGTTTTTTACCAGATAATCATGAAGTCCTTGAATTCCTATGCCAATCGTTCTATAACGATTATTGTGCTCAGAGTTAATAATATCTGGAGCTTGAGTGAGTTCAATACCATAATCTAACACACGAGTTACTAATTTGGTAATTTGTATCATTTCTTTATCGTTTTCAATACGACCAACCACAATGGAAGCGAGATTACAGGTGTGAGAAAATTCATCAGGAGAAGTATTGCTAAAACTTTCAGTGCATAAATTAACACAGGGAATAAGACCATCGTGTTTGTTCGGGTTTCTTCGATTAATAGTATCTATAAAACCACAATAAGGAAGGCCAGTTTCAAACTGTGTTCTCATGGCTTGTTTTAAAAGGTTTCTTGCTGAGCTTCCAGTTTTTTCTGAATACTCTCCCACATTTTTAAGAATGCCTTGTTTATATGCTACCAAGCATTGCTTATAAGCTTCTTTAAAATCTTCTCCAAATTTTTCCCATAATTTTATTCCCAATGCTTGCTCAACTTCGTAAGGACAAAACGTATGCCAAGCTCCATTTTTATCTTTTTGAATTTCCATAAAAGTATCGTTCAAGCTGATTTGAGGAAATATGTCATAGGCTTTTTTTCTTTGATCACCTACTTCTGATTGCACTTCCAGAAAATCTTCAATGTCACGATGCCAAATTGGAAGATTTACAGTGAAAGCACCTGCTCTTTTACCTCCTTGATCAACAACAACCGCAATATCATTAAATATTTTGGCCCATCCAATAATACCTCCAGAGGCATTAGGTATTCCATTTATGGTGGCTCCCTTTGCCCTGATTTTAGATAAGTCAACTCCAAGTCCACCACCATTTTTTGAAATATTGGCCGCTCTTTTCCAATTATCAGTGAGACTATTTAGATTGTCACCAATGGTCAACAAGAAGCAGCTTGCGATATTTCCACCAGTTCGAAGCTGTGATAACCATGGAGTTGCCAGACTAATTTTTCTTTGTGAAAGTGCATCATAAAGTTTTATAACAAAATTGATTCTATCGTTAGATGGATGAATGCTTCCAATAGCCATAGCATTTGCCATATGCATATATTGAATAGTTTCATTTTTTAAAAGGTATTTTGATTTGGCAGTAAGAACTGAGCCATAACTGTGCTCCAAATCAATATCAGGTTTAATGTATTTTGAAAGTCGCTTAACGTCTGAAAGTGTATATTGCTTAAATAATCTTTTAGCGTATATTTTCTTCTCAATTTGATGATTAAAAAATCTATAGAAATCTTTTTCCTTGAATTGAGATTCTTTCCATATTCTCATGGTTTCCAATCGTCCTGCCACAATGGTCCAATCTGGCTCTTCTGGACTAGCTAGAGAGGAGGCATATTGAATTAAGTTTTCGTGTATTTTCTGAGTTTCAATACCTTCGTAAAGAAAGACATTAAATTTTCTTTCAAGATCCAAAGGATCAATGTCGAGGTTATCACAACCCCAAGAGATTACCTTTTTAATTTTTGCTACTTGGAATTTTTCAAATCTTCCATCTCGTTTTTTTATTTTTATATCCATTTTTATTACCTTTTTTATTTCTTCCTACTTAATAATAACATTGCCAAGAAATTTTTCAACTATATATTGTATTTTTTTTAAAATAAAATACTATATGTAGTTAAAATTGTGATAAATTTATTTTTAACAACAATATATGGATATTTTTCAATTATTAATGTTTTGTGGATTCTTTTCAAAAATCCATAAAAACAAGTTATAAATTTTAAATTGATGAGAATAAAAAATCCTAATAGAAAATAGGTATATTTTGTTAGAATTTTTGGTTGAGAGAGAATATATAGTGTGATACAATTTAAAACTAGACAATAGTAAAATTAATAGCGAGGAAAAATATGGCAGATAATCAAGAAAAAGACAATGTAGTTAAATTAGATTCTGAGATAAAATCTTTTAGCGTTGTAGATAAAGATAAAGAAAAGCAAGAAAAAATTAAAAAAGAAGCTGAAAACATCGTAATGATGAGCGAAAGCGTTAAGCGTCCTGAAAAACTTGTGGGTGCAACTTATAAAATCAAGGTTCCTACCGAAGATCACGCTTTATACATGACAATTAATGATATCGTTTTAAACGAAGGAACAGAGCATGAAGTGCGTCGTCCTTTTGAAATGTTTATTAATTCTAAAGATATGCAAAATTTCCAGTGGGTTGTAGCACTAACTCGACTCGTGTCAGCGGTATTCCGTAAAGGCGGTGATATGGAATTCCTAGTGGAAGAGCTTCGTTCAGTATTTGACCCGAATGGTGGTTATTTTGATAAAGGCACTTACGTTCCTTCATTAATCGCTAAAATCGGCATGAACATTGAAAGACATTTGCTTGAAATCGGGATGATTGAACAAGAAGAACTAAGTGATACTACAAAAGCAGTTCTTGAAGAAAAACGTGCTGAGTATATGGCAAAGCAAAATGAAAGTTCCAGCAAAAAAGAAGAAAAAGATGAGTCAGTTCCCGGTGGGCAACTTTGTAATAAATGTCACAACCATAGTGTGATTATTATGGACGGATGTGCAACCTGCCTTTCATGCGGAGACAGCAAGTGTCAGTAGGAAAACAAGAATTGTATGGTTATTTGTATACTTTTTAAGTTTAATCTCTTCAAAGCCCCTGTTTTAGGGGCTTTTGCTTTTTCTGAGTATTGATGGAGTTCGCTTAAAATTAGTAAAAATACGTGTATGACGTGCTATTTGAGATTGTATACTTTTATTACTTTAATTCATTGTTTTTATTAGTTTTTTATTTTTTATTTTTTATTTTAATTAAGTATACAATTAAAGTCCAATATTTGATTATTTTTTGAGCATTTTAAGGTGGAAAATTGATGTTTTGGTCTTAATTTGAGCTTTTATATCTTTAAAATTAGTTTGATCAATTGATTTAATATGTTAATTTTAAGATAATAAACAAATATAATAATAATTATGAAATATCTAATATTAGCTTTTACGTTTCTTTTTTCTTTAAATTCTTTTGCAGATTATAAAGTATATGCAACTCAGAATCAAAAAATAAATATTCCTGAAAAATCTGGGCCTTGGGAGGCACCTTCAGGTGAGCCAGCCCTTCATCCTAATGGTGTGACAGTAACCTGCTTGGATATGCCAGATGGTTCAGTTTTTAGTTTGAAAGGAAAGGATTATAGAGTTGTCTACAAAAAAGAAGATGCTGCAACTTATGCAGAAAGTGCTTGCACTTCTAATATAACAGATTTATCACAAACTTTTAAAGATAATACTAATTTTAATAAAAATATTTCGCATTGGGATACATCGCGAGTTACAACAATGCATTCCATGTTTTATAATGCAAATGTTTTTAATCAAGATATAGGTGATTGGGACGTAAGTAATGTTGTAACTATGTCTAGTTTATTTCGATTTGCAAAGAAGTTTAACCAAGATATTTCAACTTGGGATGTAAGTAATGTTGAATTAATGAACACTATGTTCTATTATAGTCTTAATTTTAATAAAAATATTGGGGATTGGGATGTTAGCAATGTAATAACTATGAGTTCAATGTTCTCTGGTGCAACCATGTTTAATCAAGATATATCAGATTGGGATGTTGGCCTAGTAACAAATTTTAATGGAATGTTTAGTCATTTTGACGAAACAACAGAAGGATTATTTAATCAGGATTTATCTAGTTGGTGCGTTGAAGATATTGATAACACACCTAGTTATTTTTCGCATAGAGCAAATAATTGGGTTTTACCAAAGCCAAATTGGGGAAGTTGCCCACAATAAGTTTACAGTTTTAAACCATAAGAAACAAGTGTCAGTAGGAAAACAAGAATTGTATAGTTATTTGTATACTTTTTAGTTAAAATGTCTTGAAAGCCCCTGTTTTAGGGGATTTTGTTTCTATAAAAAAGCATTTTTTTATTTGATTAATATGGTTATTGTGCTAATTTTAGAATAACAAAAAAATACAATAATAATCATGAAATATCTAATATTAGTTTTTACGTTTCTTTTTTCTTTAAATTCATTCGCAGATTATAAGATAATAATGAACAAAAATAAAATTAAAATACCTTCCCAAGATTTAGATAGTACAGAAGAAGAAATTATTAAGAATCCAAAAGTGTATGTAGCTTCAGGTAATCTATACCAAATAGATGACGAAGGCAATGGGAACATTTTTTTCTCTTTAGGGAATGAAGAAACACGAGGAACTGCTGTCGATAATCTAGAAAACATTTATACTGGTTCTCGGGATTCTATCGTAAGAAAAATAAATTCAGAAGGTGTAGAAGAATGGTCATATTATGAATATGGGGTTAACTTTAGACCAGTAGCAGTAGATTATACTGGTAATGTATATGCGGGTTCCACCAGCGGATCTTTGTATAAATTTACAAATTCTGGAAATAAAGTTTGGGTGTATTCGGATCACGATAGTCGAGTTTCCTCTATTGCGACTGATATTTCAGGTAATGTTTATACAACATCACTGAAATTGAGAAAGATAAATTCTGATGGGGTTTTAGATTGGGTGTATTCTGGTCATAGTTCCTTTATATTTGGTGTTGCAGTAGATAAAGAAGGTAATGTATATACAGGTAGTGTTGATAAAACTGTAAGAAAGATTTCACCAGAAGGTGAAGAAATATGGTCTTTTAATGGACATTCTCAAACTATATATTCAGTGGCAGTAGATAAAAATGGTAATGTTTATAGCGGTAGTGAAGGTGGTGTGATAAAAAAAATATCATCAGAAGGTTCTGAGATTTGGTCATTTAGTGCGATAGGTGATGTTCAAGGTGTTGCCGTAGATCAGAGCGGTAATGTATATGCGGCTACAGAAGAGTATAATCCTAATAAAGGTATAGTTTATAAAATAAATGAAAATGGACAAGAAATTTGGAAATTTGAAACATCAGGTGATCGTTTCTTTGGTGATATAGCAGTTCAACCGGGATTGCTTGGTGCAGAATTTCAATGAATTTAATATTTTTAATAAGTTTACAGTTTTAAACCATAAGAAAAAAGTGTCAGTAGGAAAACAATAATTGTATAGTTATTTGCATACTTTTTAAGTTTAATCTCTTCAAAGCCCCTGTTCTATGGGCTTTTGTTTCTATAAAAAAGCATTTTTTTTATTTGATTAATATGGTTATTATGTTAATTTTAAAATATCAAACAAATACAATAATATCATGAAATACATAACTTTAATTTTTACACTTCTTTTTTCCGTTAATTCTTTTGCAGAATATAAAATAACCTTTTCTAAATCAAATATAGTAATTCCAGAATCGAGCATTGAAGACTGGGAACCTCCTTTGGGTGAACCAGCACTTCATCCTAATGGATTGACAGTTACTTGTTTAGGTATGCCAAGAAGAAGCACTTTTGAATTAAATGGAAAACCGTATACAGTTTATACAAATGACGCTGATGATAAGAGAGCAGTTGGAAGTTATCCGGAAAAAGCTTGCACTTCAAACATGAGTGATATGTCTAGTATTTTTCATGGTAAAACTAATATAGGTGATGTTTCACATTTTGATTTATCAAATGCAACTAATATGTCATCAATGTTTTATCAATCAGACTTTAATCAAGACATTTCTCATTGGGATACGTCAAATGTGATAAATATGTACGCTTTGTTTTTTCAAAATGAAGTTTTTAATCAAGATATAAGTTCTTGGGATGTGTCGAATGTCGAAAATATGGCTGCCATGTTTAATGGTGCTGTATCATTTAACAAACCTCTAAAAAATTGGGATGTTTCAAAAGTAAATACAATGAGAAGTATGTTTTATAAAACAGAATCTTTTAACCAGCCTTTAACAAAATGGAATACATCAAGTCTTCAAAATATGATATATATGTTTGCTTATTCTAATTTTAATGCTGATGTTAGTGGTATGGATACATCAAATGTTACAACTATGCTTGGAATATTTGATAGTGCTAAAAGCTTTAATCAAGATTTAAGTTCTTGGAATGTATCCAGTGTTTTAGATATGTCACAAATGTTTCGTTCTGCTATTTCCTTTAATCAAAACATAAATAACTGGGAAGTCTCAGGTGTGGAAAATATGGAATATATGTTTCTATTTAATCCACTATATAATCAGCCAATGAATAAATGGAATGTGTCAAACGTAACTAACATGAGATATATGTTTAAAGATGCTTCGAGTTTTAATCAGGATATTTCTGGTTGGGATGTGTCTGGTGTTATAGATAGGAATAATATGGAAAGAATGTTTGAGGGGGCGCGTAGTTTTAGTTATGATTTATCAGGGTGGTGTGTGCCTACAATAACAATAAGACCTTATCAATTTTCTCACTCAAGTTACTTTGAGCCGGAAAAAGAACCAGATTGGGGATCTTGTCCATAATAACTTTACAGTTTCAAACCATAAGAAACAAGTGTCAGTAGGAAAACAAGAATTGTATAGTTATTTGTATACTTTTTAGTTTAAGTGTCTCGGAAGCCCCTGTTTTAGGGGCTTTTGCTTTTTGATGAGGAAACCAATTTTTTATTTTGATTATTATAATTATTATGTTAATTTTATAATAACAAACAAATATAATAATATCATGAAATATTTAATTTTTACTTTTGCATTAATTTTTTCCATTAATTCTTTTGCGGATTATAAAGTATATGCTTCTCAAAATCAGAAAATAGATCTTCCTGAAAATGCGGTCCCAAAGCCTTCCTTACATTCTAACGGTGTGACAGTCCAGTGTGAGGGAATGGATGAAGGTGAAATTTTTGAACTGAATGGGGAAAGTTATAGAGTTGTTTATACTAAAGAAGATGCTGCAATATATGCAGAAGCAGCTTGCACTTCAAATTTAACAGATTTGTCATTTGCATTTGAAAATAATTCAAGTTTTAATAAAGATATTTCACACTGGGATACTTCTAATGTGACAAATATGGTTTCTGTTTTTTTAAGCGCTAGTTCCTTTAATAGCCCCATAGGTTTTTGGGATACATCAAATGTTGTTTTTACAAGTAATATGTTTAATAAAGCCTCTAATTTTAATCAACCAATTGGTAATTGGGATGTTTCTTCTGTTAAAGTGATGCAGTCAATGTTTAGAGAGGCTTTGAGTTTTAATCAAAATATAAATAACTGGAATACTTCATCCGTTGAAAATATGCAAGCTATGTTTTATATGGCTGAAAAATTTAATCAACCGCTTTCAAATTGGAACGTTTCAAATGTGACAAATATGGATAGTATGTTTAGTAGGGCAACAATATTTAACCAAAATTTAAATAATTGGAATGTTTCAAGTCTTGTTAGAATGAGTTCAATGTTTTTTAAGGCTGAATCATTTAATCAGCCACTTTCAAATTGGGATATTTCCTCTGTAAGTAAAATGCGTTATGTTTTTTATGATGCAAAAAAATTTAATAAGCCGTTAAATGACTGGGATACTTCAAGTGCTACTGATATGACGGCAATGTTTCAAAACGCCATTGTGTTTGATCAGCCTTTAAATAGTTGGGATACTTCTAATGTTTTAAGTATGAATAATATGTTTTTAGGAGCCACCTCTTTTAATCAATATCTATATAGCTGGGATACTTCTAATGTGAAAATTTTTCTTGGTATGTTTAGAGATGCTTCTTCTTTTAATACTAATTTAAGAAATTGGGATGTATCAGGTGCTACTGATATGAGGCAGATGTTTTATGGTGCTGGCAATTTTAATCAGGACTTGTCTAATTGGTGTGTTAGCTCTGTAGGTTCCAATTATGGTAGTTTTAATCGTTTTGCGATTTCTTGGAGTAAACCTAAGCCTCTATGGGGAACTTGTCCATAATAAGTTTAGAGTTTCAAGACATAAAAAAATGTAAGTAGGAAAACAAAAATTGTATAGTTATTTGTATACTTTTTGAGTCTAATCTCTTCAAAGCCCCTGTTCTAGGGGATTTTGATTTTTACGCATAATGATAAAATTTGTCTAAAATTAACAAAAATACGTGTATGATGTGCTATTTAATATTGCATACTTTTATTATTTTAATTCATTGTTTTTGATTTTAATTAAATATAATATACAGTAAAAGTTTAACATTTGAATGTTTTTTGACCATTTTAAGATGGAAAAGACATGTGTGATGTGCTATTTGAGATTGTATTTATTTTTTTGATATGGTATAATTTTTTTTCTTGAATGTAAAAGAGGTTTTATGAAATCAAAACATTTAATAAGAAAATATATTAAATATATAAATAAGAACATAGGTAAATTAGATTACATTAATGAAGGTGAGCCTATTCATATCTTGTTTGGCGAAGATGAGTTTGAAGTTGACATGAAAAGAAAAGTTTTAAAATTAAAAGACTTTGATAACTTCGATTTGGAAGACGATTTCTCTATTGATGTTAAAAAGGTTTCTTATATAAGTTTAATAATGAATAAAGATGGTCCTACTGTCTCTTTTTTCTTTGATTCAAATCCCTATTCATATGATTCAGAATTAAAAGATAGTAGCGGTCAAATAAAAGCATTGCCTTTTGCTTACAGTAAAAATTTAATTAAATAATAAATAAAGAGATTGTTGCTACGTCTCTTTATTTATTATTTCTAAAGTATAAATGTTTTAAATATTACTCATCTATTTTAGAATTCTTAATTCTATTTTTCTCTTTTATTTGTAACCAATAACCCAAAGCTAAATACAAAGCACCAACAGCAATAAATGCAATAATTCTTGATAGGTTGTCATTGGTATCAACAATAAAAAGCTTCAAAGTAACAACTGCTAATATAATAAAACCAGCTTTTTTAATGAGGTCATTTTCTTTGATTGTTGAGTAATAAATTACAAAAATTCCGATGCTTGCCCATAGTAAAGTAAGAGCTGCTTGAACAAGGTCATTATTTAATAAGGAATCTAATTCATAAGGAATTGATAGAATATAGTGCATAATTCTCATTAGTAAAATAGTTGCTGTCGCCCCTAAAAATCCAGAAAAAGCGATTTGGATTTCGTTGAAATAATCAATGTTTCTATTTTTATTGTTTTTCCACCATAAGAAGATAAAGGAAACAGTTATAATTTGAATGGCATCAACAAAACTTAAAACAGGAAGATAGTTATATTTTATATTTGGATCAAATATCGATAACAAAAGAGTTAATGGCATGAGAGCAAAAATAACTGATAACTTCAAACTCTCTTTAGTGTTTTGTAATTGATTAAATAAGTTTGTTTTATTGAATAAATAATTAAATAAAATATAAAAACCCATTGTTGATAGTATTAAAGAGGTTATGTATTCACTCTTAAAATAAGAATCAAAATAAAGACCATCTATAAGCATAGCAAAATAAAGCCATGAAGAGAGGGTTGCAAATCCAATTAAAATCATCTTATTCATGAAAAAGAATTCTTGAATGCGTTTTGTTAATACACCGTAAACAATAGATGTAATAAGTGCAGGCGCAATAAAATCAAAGTACAATTGGTTACTATAAAAAGAAACAATTGACGATCCTAATATAAGAACTGCAATTAAAATAATCATGTATTCATAAACAAGAATAAGCCCTTTCCAATTTAATCGTTTTTGTAGTTCACAGCTTGAGATCATCATTGTGGCCATAACAATGGATAATAATAATTCATAAGTATGGCTTGCATATCCAAAGTAAGCTATAAACTGATTATTTGTTGCGAATAAAAACCAGAGGCTACCAATGGACAACATGGTGTTTGACAAATGTTGTGGTTTAAATTCTCTCAGTAAATAAGCAGAATAGACAAGGCAGCCCGTCATTACCATGGTTCCAAAATATCGTAAATTGATAAATAAATAGTCGCCATAAGAATAAGGCATAGATGATAGCCAATTATAAATGGCAAAACCCAAAATGCCTAAACAAAAGTAAATTCTCCATTTCTCTTTTTGTTTCGTTGCCAACCATAAACCAATAGTGGCTTCAAAAGCCCAAGCAATCGAAGAAACCATGGTGTTAGTAACAAATAAAATGGATAAAGAAAGCATTACAATACCTATGATTTCATAGGCTCTTGCACTATTAGGATTGTTTTCTTTGATGCTATTAACAAGTACTCTGAATGGCAATAAGTAGACCAAACCGAAAAATATAGCACTCAACGATTTGATATAATTAATGTCGGGCAGTAAATTATAATGAAGTGTCGAAATGATAGCAGGTGTGCCACAAATGATAACGCTCAAGAATTTTTCCTTGGATGCATCCTTTGTTAGTATTCTTAAGGGCATATAAATATACATGACTAAAATGGCTGTTAAAGGATATAGACAATTAACAGAGTTATCAAATCCATTCATTAAAAACCAAAGTGATAATGTCGAAAAGGTTAATAAGAACCCTTCAATAACAATACTAAACCAATTCTTGTAAAAAACGATGCAGAGTATAGACGCATTAATTACTAGAAAATACATTGTCAACAGGAATATATTGCCAGAATCACTGGATGCTAATAAAGGTGCTAAGAAAGCGCCTAAAAAAGCAAATCCTGAAAGTATTTCTTTGTCTTGTTTTAAAGAAATGAAGATCATTATGCCTGATATTGTCACCATGCTTGCAAAGGCAATGTTAACTGAATAAAGGTTATATAAAAGTAAACCAAGGTAAATGCTTAAATAAGAGATGCCCAGACCAAGACCTTCTAAGGTTGCACCATATCGTGGGTATTTTTTAAAAAGTTTTAGTCCTAGCAAAAAAGCAGCTATTCCTGTAAAAATTCCACTTCCAATCTTAAATTCTGGTGTTATTACAAATAGAGATGATGTGTATTTAATCAAAAAACCTATTCCAATTAAGAAAATCAAAGAGCCAACTTTTGTAATTAAATCCACGCCGCTGATAAAATCAAGCGCTTTATCGAGTATATTTTTGCTTTTAGTCAATAATTCAGGCTGCTTTGATATGGCATCAGTTTCGGAATGTATCCAATCGTTTTCAGAGACTTTCTTGCGAGATTTTTTCTCTTCGTGTTTCCTTATTTTTTCATTAAAATAATTTTCATTGATCTCTTCGAGTGAATGTTCTTCTGGTGTGTTTTCTTTGGGTTTCTCGCTTTCTTCTTTATTTTCTTCCTCTTTTCTGAGCGATATAGTTGACTTTAAGTTTTTAATTTCTGTTTGTTGCTTAAGATAGAGCAATATAAAACCAATAGATACCAAAAACAATGAATCTATGCCGATTCCTATAAATAAAAAAAACACCATTATAATTTGAAAAGCATTGACAGACAAAATTCATCTCCTTTGAAAATTTATGTAATATTAATTATAGTAGCATTTTATATTTTTTATTAAAGAACTTTTGAATTTTTATTTTTTCATGGTTTGATGGTGTTGTATATAATTAATAGGATAAAATATATTTTTTAATCTATTGATTTTTTATTTTAATAATATAGTATTTTATTTATATAAATCATAAAAGGAACGTTTATGTTTAAATACTTTATTATATTGGCTATCTTTGTTATAGGTGGTTTCGTAATTTTTCAGCAGTCTAATGAAAGTCTTTCAAAAGAAAATGAAATTAAAAAGCTCGAAGAGTCATCAGACAAAAAGAATATAGGTGCAATATCTTCAGGAGGACCTGTCGCAGGTGATATTGCCTCAAATTTAAATAATAGCGAAATAAAGAATTACGGAAAAGATGCTTATGATGAATGGGGATATAGTAGAGGCGGTTATACGGGCTCAAACTCACCGGTAGCAAAAACTGAATCGTCAGGAAATTATAATAGCCCGAATTTCAATCCAGACAAGCGAGTTTCGGAAGATGAAAATGATGTTTTTCTTGTATCAGAAGACGCTGTTTCAACATTCAGTATTGATGTGGATTCAGGATCTTATGATTTGTATAGACAAGAAATTGCAAATTACTATATGCATCCTGATTATATCAAAAAGGTTGATAATGCAATACGAGTTGAAGAATTTATAAATGCTTTTAACTACAATTACCCATCTCCTGATTCTTTGGAGAAACCTTTTTTAACACATTTCGAAACAATGGAATCACCTTGGAGCGAAAATACATTGTTAAAGATAGGTATTCAAGGATACGAACCAAAAATGGAGGAGCTTCCTCCGATTAACCTAGTTTTCTTGGTTGATGTTTCAGGATCAATGAGTTCAGAATTGTCATCAATAAGAAAGTCTCTTGAAAATTTTTCTCAAGAATTAAGACCTGATGACAGGATATCTATTGTGACTTATGCAGGTTATACAAATTTAGCCTTAGAAAACACAAAGGCTTCAGAAAGAGATAAGATTCTATCAGCGATTAATAGCTTAAGAAGTCAGGGAAGCACGAATGGTGAAAGTGGTATTATCATGGCATATGAGCAAGCAGAGGCTGGTTATATTGAAGGCGGGATAAATAAAGTTATTTTGATGTCCGATGGTGATTTTAACGTAGGGCAAACCGATGCACCAACTCTTGAAGATATGATAAAAAATCGTCGTAAAAACGGTGTTGAGTTTTCAACAATTGGTTTTAATACAGACGGTTCCGGTTATAATGATAACCTTATGGAAAAGATGTCAAATGTCGGCAACGGACACTATGTTTTTGTTGGGAGTGCTTTAGATATCGAAAACTTTTCAAATCAAGTAACGAAGTCGTTAATGAGTATTGCAAAAGATGTTAAGATTCAAGTTGAGTTTAATCCAAATAGAGTTAAAGAATACCGTTTAATTGGTTATGAAAATAGACTATTAAACAAAGAAGATTTTAATAATGATAAAGTTGATTCTGGCGATTTGATGGCTGGTTCAAATGTTACCGCAATTTATGAATTAACATTTGTCGGAGATAAAGGTTTAATTGATGATTATAGATACCAAGAGAGTGACACTTTAAATGATAAAGATAATGAAATTGCTTTTGTAAAAATACGTTATAAAAAACCAGAAGAAGAAACAAGTGATTTGTTAGAGTTTCCAGTGTCGGAAGAGGTGCTGTCTCAGGTTCCCAGTGAGAATATGAAACTTGCTGTTTCTATAGCTGGATTTGGTCAGGTCTTGAAGCAAAGCGATTATGTCTCAGAAGATTATTCATTCGATCTTATTCTTGATTCTCTGCGAGGCATAAAAAATAATGATTTTAATGGACAGAAAGCCAAACTCATTGAAGTAATAAAAACCAGAAAGGCAATCGATTAAAAAAGCCTTTCTGGCTCTTTTAAGGTCTCATTCGACTCTTTCTTTTAATTTTATTTTCAGGTTCACCATAATTAGAGTAAGCAGTCATTTCATAAAGTCCGTTTTCTTTTCTGTAAATGCTCATTTTTACAAATAAAGGAGAACGATCTTTTTGGTTGTCAACTTCACCATAGATTTTTAAATTTTCTTCAAACGTTTCACCGTAATTAATAGGTTGTCCAAAGTATTTGAGTTGATCATGGTTTTCTTCTGGATAGTAATGGTGCTTGTTAAGGGTTTCAAATATAAGAGAAATAGGATTATTTTCAAGAGAATTAGTGTTTCCTAATTCAGCAAGAACTTCTTCAATTGGTTTTTTTTCTTGTTGGCTTGAAGGAAGAACTATTTCTCCATTTTTTATAGCATCAATATCTTCTTCATTGTTCATTACAAGATTGATTTTTCCATTAGTGTTTGACCATCGGCAATAATCGTAAGCAGTTTCATAAGAAAATTTACCGGCAGAGTCTATGTCGCCTGTATAACCCATAGAGTTTGGGTTCCAATATTTATTTTGTATAAGAGCTTTTAATATATAAGACATAATTATCCTTTTTCTTTTTTTATATTATAGCATTTTGTTTTTTTATGTAAATAAAAGAAATAAAATTAAATTAAATATTAAGCAATTGATATTGTGTGTTGCTTGTTTGTTTATTTAAAATAAATTAAATTCTCAAGAAGCTCTTTACTATTGACATTTATATCAATGTTCTTTCCAATATTATGTAAATCAAAATCAAGGTTAATCAAAAGAAGTTCAGCATCATTTTCTGTTATGTTATCAAATTCTTTAAGGTATTGATTAATAAAATTATAATTTTCTTTTGAAATGGTGTGCTTACCAAAAATAGTTTGTTTTAAATTATATTGTCCATTGCGCCCGTCAAAAGTGAAAGTCCTTTCTTTATTAATAACGGGTAAAGCTGGATCAGAGGACTCTTCAGATTCCCAGAATTCCTCAATATAAAATTGATTGTTAGCAAAAAACACATAAAAGTAAGCGTTTCTTTTTTCATTATTTATCAAAACTTTTAAAATATTTTTTTTATGTCCGAAGCCTTCGGGAAATGTTTCATTTTGATTAAGGAAAAATTTACAAATTGTTTCAAAGGAGATTTCATTGCTTTTTATAATTAAAGATTTTTTAAGATTAAGAATTTCTTTATCTTTCTCAAACTGTTTCTCTTGAGCACTTTTTTCTATGACTTTAACAGCATAATCAATATCTTCCTTTAAACATTCATAAATATTAAAGTTTTCAATAATAAGTTTTTTGATATCATCTTCTTTTTGAGAAATAATGTAAAATAGAAGCAGTTTTTCTTTTTTTTCTAAGTTTTCTTTTGTTGTAAAAAGATTTTTAGATTTTAAAGATTTTGTAGAGAAATTAATTGCAATACTGTCGTTTTTTTCATGAGAACAAACCGTTTTATCAATTCCAAAAAATTTTTCGTTGTCATCAATTAAATATTTTTTGCCAATAGAGTTATCTTCAAAAATAAGAATATGATATTTTTTAAGGTGTCTGTTTTTTTGAATTTCTTCAAGAACTGACTTGAATTTGTATTCATCAAGAGATATGTCTATCTTGTAAAATGGTTTTGTGATAATATCCAAATAATTTTCTGAGAAATGAGCTTCAATCATGTCGGTTTCCTTTGATGACTGAATATTAGCAGAAAAGTTTTCTAATTTCAATAAAGATATTTCAAAGTTGATTTTATGATAAAATATGCTATATTTTAAATATAAAATATAAAATATAAAATATAAAATATAAAATAAATTCAGAGGAATAAAATGGCATCAATGATAGATGAAATAGATTATAAAAGTCAGCAAAATCTACCGGAAAAAATAAACTTCAGACCTTATATAGATAGAGCCGTTCAGACTTTCGAAAATGCAGGTGCCTATTATTCTGATGCCATTTATGACTTGATGGAAAAATATAATGTCCCAAACGAAATTTATGCTTCAAAAAATGAGAATGGTGAGACAGTATTCGAAACATTCCCGGAAGTTTATCATAAAGCAAAAATGACAATTGGAAGTGACATGACTCAAGAAGAATTTCTTGATGAAATTGCATTAGCGTCTGTTTCTTTTGCCACTGCCAAAAAAGGGTATCGTTCAAGTTTTCGAGCAGGTGATATAACCGCCGATTTTGATGACCCTTATGCAGAATATACAGGTCCTGTAACACAAGGGATGAAAAGCTTAATAGAAGGCTTTCATGACCCAAGAGATCGCTCTCGTAAAAGCATTCGAGATTTAGGTTTGGATTTTAATTATGAAGAAAGAAACGAAGATGTCTCTTTGTCTTACAGTGGTCGTAAGAATGAAAATGGATATTCTATAGATAGAAATATGGATTCTATAGAGTCTCTTGAGGATCATGGTTTATTTGAAAGAGTGGGAAATTATATTAAAGACAAAATGAATGGTGATAGTCCAGAAAAAGATAGGCCTAGAAAATCAATGTCTTTAAACAGAAGATATTAATCAATAAAGTTCAAGTTCATCATTCAACCAGTCTTTTAAATCATTTTCAGAGGAATTCAATTTTTCCTCTGTTCTTTCTTGTTCAATTAAAAGAGCATTATTAATAGGTTTATCATTTTCTTTTTTTTCTTTGAAAACGAGCTTGACAGAGTCAACTTTTCTTCCAGTCTTTATAAGCTCCCATTCAAGATAAATATCAGAGTATTGATTGATGTCATTTTGAGCTGGAATGAGAACTTTCTTTTTAAAATCACCAAACAGTTTGTATTTATCCTCTATGCCTAACATACGTTTTAAGTAATCGATCTTAAAGGTTCTTTTAAAGCTGGTGCCTTCCAGAGACATAATAAGTTCATAAATACGAATGCCGTAAATAGATTCCATTTGTTGAACGTTTAGAAGTCGATAACTATTAAAATTTTTCTTTAATTGCGAAATGTGATCGATAACCAAAGGTGAAAAAATAAGACTAATATAACCCTCGTTTTTAGCATAGCGAACTTCACTAACCCAGCGACTTTTAATAATTTCAGTCCCATTATCAATATAAAGGCTCCTGTTATATAGTTTTTCAGACACTCTTTTCAATATCTGGTAAGTATTAACGTTTTTATCATTCTTGAAAAGCATTTTAAATTCTTCAGCGGTAATTACATATTGTTTAAAGGGATCAATTGGAAGCATAGGATTTACTTTTCCAATGCAGGCAAGAATTAATCTTTGCTCTTCTGCTGTTAAATAATAACTGGCTGTTGAAAGCTGATTTGATTTTGTGACTGAATAGTGTTTTTCCTGATGCTCTTCTTTCATTTGTATTTTTTTGACCTGCTGGATAATTTGTGAAGTTGAGAGATCAAAGAATATCATTTTTCAAAAAAATGACAACTGTTTAAGCAAAAATTTTAACGATAAAAAAGTCATAGTTCATTAATTTCATATATTTTATATTTTAATAATACTAATTGTAATTTATGTTTATTGCTTATAATATATACTCAAAAATGAAAAAGTGATAAAAAAGTCATAGTATGTGATTAAAAAGTCATAGTAAAACGATTAATAGGTCATAGTTAAGAATAAAAAAGTCATAATATGTGATAAAAAAGTCATAGTTAAATTTAAAAAAGCCTTACTTCACAAATAGTTATAAGGCCTTCCTAAACAAGATATAAAACAAGAGTATAAACACTATTAAACATTTAAAGTGTTCTGGATTTTTATGGTTTTATTTTTCTTGATTTTTGTTGTTTATTATTGCTGAGTATTTCATTAAAGGTTGCTCGAATAAAATGATGTTCATTATCTTCTTTGGATTTTTCTTTGTTATCCATTTTATTCATGAGTTCTTCAATAAAATTTGCTACCCTTTGTTCATTTTGTTTTTCAATAACCGCTTTTTCTTCATCTGTTTTTTTATTCCATTCTTCCTTTTTCATTTTAATTTCATCGACTCGTTGAACCAGTTCACTATGGCTGTACTCTTTATCTTCTTTTTCTTTCATTTTATTTTCATAAACTTTGAGAGCAAGTTCAGTCAGTGCATGTTTTTTAAGAGTTGAGGTATCAATTTTTTTACCATTAATAGGTGAATTTTTAAAATCATTATTAAACTCGTATAAAATCTGTTTGATTTTATACGTGTTGTTATTTTCTGAAATACCCAGAGCTTGTGAGTAAATTGCTGACGTTAAGGAGGTGAGTTTAGATCGTCCTTGCTCTTCGTCATCGTATTGGACATTGCCAAAATCAAGTCTCTCCGGAAAGTTAAAGCTGCGAATTCCAGATGAGTTATGGCCTTCAAAACTATTGAATATTTTTTCTCGAAATTGATGAAAATTTTCTTTATTGTTCATCTTTTTTTGTTCGTCAGCCCAGTTAATAGGGCCTAGATTTTGAGAATTTAAGTTATTAAAAAACTTTCTGGCATCACCAAGGGTTTTTTCAACCTGATTTGAAAAGTTCCAGAATTTATAGTCTGTAAACGCTCTTTTAATGTCTGAAAAGCTGTAGTAAAGCCCGGAAAGAGTTTTATGAAAGGTGTCATAAAGATAGACTTCTTTAAACGGTGTATTTTCTAAAAATTCTTTTCTGGATTCTTCCATCTCATGGATAGTTTCATAAGCGATTTCATGTTCATCAAACCACGATTTTGAATCATTGATGCCTTGGTAGTATACAAAAGAAATAAATTCGTAAAGACCGGGGCGATCATCAGATTTTGTTCGAATGTTTTCCCATCCAGACCAATTTTCTTTAATGTATTTACTGATAGCTCTGATTTCATGTTCATGATTAATAAGTTCTCTGTTTTCGCCTTCTTTTAGTTCTTTCATAAATAGCCTTTTGTTTGTGATTTATACATTATAGCAAATTTTTAATATAAAAACAAAGTAATAAGTGAGCTAAAATGGGATGTCTCTGTCCCTTTTCGGATTATCGAAAACTGTTTTTGTATTATAATGCAAATAATTAATTATTAAAAGGATTTTCTATGTTTTGGTTTCTGCTGGCTTTTGAGCGATCCTTTGATTTTAAAGGTCGTTCAAGTCGTCTTGAATTCTGGATGTTTATGCTTTTGGCAACGTTGGTAAGTTTCGGGACTTACGTTGCTGAAGAAATTGCTTCTCCTTCCGTATTACCTGTTGTTAATATAATATCAATTATTGCAAGCTTAATGTTTTTGATTCCTTCTTTATCTGTTACAGTAAGAAGGTTTCATGATTTAAATAAAAGCGCTTGGTTTGTTTATTTAGTATGGGCACTTGCTTTTTTTAGTGTTTTATTGTCGATTGTCAATATAATTTTAATGTATACAAATGAAGAATTAGCTATGCAATTTTTTATGCAAATTTATTTGACAGGAGCCGGAGTTTCTTTGCTGTCTGCGATTGGGTATTTGATTATATTAATTATGTCAATGCTTCGTGGCACAATAGGTGATAATAGATTCGGACCAGATCCTGTTGTAGATTGAATTTTAAAGCTCATTTTTTAATGAGCTTTTTTTTGTGATTTAATTTGAAAAAATAAAAATATTATGATATCCTTTGCTATTAAAATAGAAGGTACATATTAATGAACATTCAAAAGAAGCGTGAAAAATTCAACAAGAGACACTCTTTATTTAAAGCTGATGGGGTTGTTTATAAGCCAGCCATCATAAGCAATTTTATGTCTAATGATTCCGTCTTTTTACAATTAATAAAAGAAGAATTTCCAGAGCATAGAGTGGATGTTGTGTTTTGTTCTAACGAACTTGAGCCGGTTATGCTCCTCTCAAAAAAAGTTGATGTAAAAATTGAAAAGGTTGTTCATAATTCTCCAAGTATACCAGTTGTTGCAACTCTTAATTTAAAAGAGCTTATGTATATAAATTTGCAAAAATTGGAAGAAAAATTTGAAAACATTAACACCGTTTTAAGTAAATCCGATATTAAGCAAATTGAAACAGAAAGAGAAAATGCTGAAGAGTTTTTGGATCATGAGTTTGAAAACAAAATCACTTCAGATATTCAAAAAAAGGTGCTTTCCAAGGCCGATAAAGTAGGCGGTTATATTGATATTGAATTAGAAAAAGATGGAAAAACAAGTTTTTATAAAGTTCCTAAATTGCCTTTTTACTATTGGGCAATAAACGCTCGTTTTTTTTCGGATTTACCTGAAAAAATTGGGTTAGCCAAGTGGAAGCCGGTTTCTTCCGTTGGTCTTAAAATGCAAAATGATTGTCCTTATCACAGTGATTGGTGGTTTGGCATGGGTTTTACCAGAAAAGATTTTGAAAACGATCATGGTGATTTGATGTCTCAATTTACAATGAAAAAATGGGAGCTTCAAATGGAGATTTTATCCCATGAAGTTGCTGTTTTGGCTGGAAACAAAGAGATTGAAGCTGATGTTTTGCATTACGATGATTTTAAGGATAATATGTCTAAAGTAAAAGAAGATAAAATCTTGATTTTGCCATCACTTGATTTGAAGTTTGAAACCATTATTCTAAAAGCTGTGAAAAATGGCAAAGGTGGCGTTATATGCGAATCGGGTGGAAAAGCCGCTCATTTATCAAAAGTGGGAAGAGAAATGAACTTTCCAGTTATAATGGTTGAAGACGCTTTAGAAAAATATAAAAACGCAATAAAATTAACATTAGATCCCAAACAAGGGAAGGTAACTTATTTTTGCGGGTTTTAAATAATTAGATTATTTTTTATAAAATTAATTTTATTTTTGAGTCTGAAGTCATTAGGTCTCTCTATTTTAATGTGTGGAACAATAGAAAAATTTGGGTGGTTTTTTTCTTGAAATAATGGAGTCAAATATTCTTTTGCTTTTTTATTAATCCATTGTCTACCTAGATCGCTATCTTCATGTTTTTTAGTTTGCGAAGCATCATTGATTCTATCATAAATATAACAATAAGAGCTTGAAAATTGTGCGTAAGAGTATTCTTTTTCAATTGCTCGCTGATAAAGCATGAAACAAAATACGTAATCATCATAAACACTCATATCTTTTGGGAAACCCAAATCTTTTTCATTATTCAAAATTCGATGACTCAAGAATAAAGTTCTGTCTGGCGGATATTGTTTGTGTATTTCAGAATAAATATCTTTTGGGAACTGCTTAGACATATTAATTTGTAGGTCATTCCATGAGTGCAAATAATATGGATCTTCTATTAAATGTAAAAATTCACTTTCATTTTTTGTTTCTCCGATAAAATCTTTTGCTCTGTAGTCAAGACTCGTGATTAACGTGTCACTAGATTGTAACCCAACGATGTCAGGATTCATTGAAAGAACCTGTTCAAATTGTTTGAAAGCAGTTGGATATAAGAAATCATCACCATCAATTAAAAAAAGATAATCATACTGGTTTTTATGGTTTCTAAAGTAATCGAATACCGTATTTTTACCAAAACCTGAATGTCCATTGCTTTGTGTTTCTGTTATTTTAACTTTAATGTTTCTAAATGTTTCGTGAATGCTTTTTGTGTAATCTTTATTTAAAGAATTTACAATAATTTCAATGTCCATTGAAAGTGTCGTGGATGAGTTTTTGATAGAGTCGTATGCTCTTAATGCTCTTGCGGAATCGCTGCTGGTCAATACGACAGCGAGTATGTTTTTCTTTTTTTTTAAAATTGAGAACATTTGTGACTCCTTTGATAAAATTTAATTTATCATGTTGTGTTTAAATTTCAAATATGATTGAGTTTTGGTTTGGATTTGTTATTTTTTAAAATAAAAGGTTTAAAAAGTGAATATAATCATTACCGGGGGATCAGGTTTTATAGGTTATCATCTAACCAAGAGATTGCTTTCAGAGGGTCATTACGTAATATGCGTAGATAATTTTTTAACAGGCAGTAAAGAAAACGTGGGGCAGTTTTCAAATTCAGAAAGGTTTGAGTTGATCAATAAAGATATTATGGATTTAAAAATCGAAGATATTAAAAAACCTATTGATCAAATATACAATTTGGCTTGTGCTGCATCTCCTCCAAAATATCAATTAAATCCAATACATACGATAAATACCAATACAATTGGTGTAATGAAAGTGTTGAATATTGCAAATGAGCATAATGCGCGTATTCTTCAAGCATCCACCAGTGAAGTCTATGGTGATCCCTTAATAGATGAACAATCAGAATCATACTACGGAAATGTTAATACGATTGGAAAAAGAGCCTGTTATGATGAAGGAAAAAGAATTTCAGAAACAATTTTTTCAGAATATAATAGGTTGTATGGTACCGATATAAGAATTGCTCGTATTTTTAATACGTATGGTGAATTTATGCAACCCGATGATGGACGTGTTATAACAAACTTTATAAACCAAGCGTTGACAAGGCAACCTTTAACTATTTATGGAGATGGCTCACAAACAAGAAGTTTTTGTTATGTTTCAGATCTAATTGAAGGTCTTGTTTTTTTGATGAATTCTTCGTTAGGTTATTTTGGACCGGTAAATCTTGGGAATCCTGAAGAAGTGAGAGTAATAGATATTGCTAATAAGATATTAAAGATCACTGGTAAAGATTCTGATATGAGTTTTGTTGATTTGCCAGAAGATGATCCCTTACAAAGAAAACCAGATATTACCAAAGCGCAAAAATTTCTTGATTGGACTCCTGTTGTTTCATTAGAAGATGGACTTTTTAAAGTCATTGAGTTTTATGTCATTAAAAATAATAATTGATTTTTTATATTTAGATGCTATTTTAATAAAATAAATTAAAATCCTAAATGTGTGAAATTATGAAACAATTTTTTATATGTTTTTTTCTTCTTTTTTCAATAAATTCGATGGCAAGTTATAAGATAATATCTAATGGGAAAGCAATAAAGTTGCCTCCAGAAAAATCTGAAAGCGGAGATGTCTTTGTGACAAAAGGATATGCATATCCAGAAAATGAATTCATAATATTAAGTGAAGATAGTTTTGAAATTGGTTCCGTTGAGGACTCGTCTGTAAATGGTGGTGTTTTTTATAAAGAATATTTGTCCGGAGATTTTATAGTTAGTTTTGAATCAGGTGCGTGGTCAAAAAGAAACTCAGGGCTTTTAGGCATTGTTGTTGAGCGAGAAGGTGTTTTGACAAGGCTTATAGAGGTTGCTTCTTATTCTGCTTATGGGGCAGGCTGTCCTTTTACTCGCGTTTTTAATCCCTATAGATATAACGCACCAGTTTGTAATTTTAATGAAAGATACAAATTTACATTAAAAAAAGAAAATGGAAGTTTGTATTCAGAGGTTAGAGATTTGAGTTCTGGAAGAACCTACCAACAAACCATAACCGCAGGAGAAAGTGATGTTCAGGTTGGTGTTTATTTTGTAGAAAGCGCTAGCTCTGATTATGATAAGAAGATTGTTAAAAATTTTAATGTTGAAAAATTATAAAAAAGGATATTAAAAATGTCAAAAAAAATATTATTAGTTGAAAGTTATGTCGTTGTAGAAAATAAAGATGATTTATTTTTTGTTTTTGATACTGAGCATTTAATTCCTTCGGCTGAAAATGATTTGTATCTAAGCATTGAGTCAAAAAATTATATTTTTATATTTCAAGATACTGCAAAAATTCCAATTGAAAAGTTAAAGACATTAGATACGGTTGGAGTTATTGTAAATAACAAAAAAGACAAACAGAGTATTATTGAAGGTAAAGTTTTGTTTCATTAAAAAAGTGCATTTAAATCAAGCCGTTTACTTTAAGTGTGGCTAGAAAGTAAAAAATAGACTTAACACACTGTTTTGTCTCTTTTTTTATTTTAAGCTCTTGGCCAGAT
>JYMV01043413.1_pt1 | contig 24176 bp, 21 predicted proteins | sample 338911 | NCBI WGS metagenome assembly JYMV01 (sample SAMN03354496, study PRJNA234377) | hydrothermal vent metagenome | biome: Deep sea; feature: Hydrothermal plumes at the Eastern Lau Spreading Center, Western Pacific Ocean; material: Seawater | place: Tonga | collected 2009 | depth 2000 m m
TCGAACCCACAACCTACCGGTTAAAAGCCGGTTGCTCTAGCCATTGAGCTACACTCCATTATAATTTTCAAATTTGGTCGGCGCGGCAGGGATCGAACCTGCGACCAAGAGATTAAAAGTCTCCTGCTCTACCAACTGAGCTACGCGCCGTTGTTTGGTTGGAGTGATAGGCCTCGAACCTATAACCTCCCGGTTAAAGACCGGGACTCTGCCACATTGAGTTACACTCCAATAATCTTGAATTTGGTGGGAATAGAAGGATTCGAACCTTCGACCAAGGGATTAAAAGTCCCCTGCTCTACCAACTGAGCTACATTCCCGTTGTTTGGTTGGAGTGGTGGGATTCGAACCCACAACCTACCGGTTAAAAGCCGGTTGCTCTAGCCATTGAGCTACACTCCATTATAATTTTCAAATCTGGTCGATGCGGTAGGATTCGAACCTACGACCAAGAGGTTAAAAGCCTCCTGCTCTACCAACTGAGCTACGCACCGTATAAACAAAAAAACCGAAGATCATGGACCTTCGGTTTCTAAAATCGAAGGCTCGTGTTTTCACACAAGCCTTCTTGTAAAAGCATTGTGTGATAACTAGGTTTTCTTGATAGATTTTCGTTTATTAAAATTAGTCATGTCGTTTTCCTTTTCTCTTATTGTGTAATGTCATAATAACTATTTTAAAATGGTTTGTCAATACTTTTTTTATATTTTTTTAAACTTTTTTTATTTATTTTCAATAAGTTATATTATTTTAGAATGAGGGATACCCTGCCTACAAAAGCATAAAAAAACCCTCTTAAGGGTCAGCCTCAGAGGGTTTTTTAAACACAAAGGCTGACCACAAACGTAGCCAGCCAAAAGCTAGCTACATCAAATGTTTAACCTTTTTCTTAATTACAGTCAGAGTCTGCATAATATATTTCTCCTGTTCTCAATGGTGTAACAATAACATTCTTAAAAATAAAAGTCAATTAAAATGGACTAGGTCTGTTTCTGCTTCTGTATCCTTGATTAACATTTTCTTCCAAGTTATTTTCATTTTTATACTTAAGATTTTCAGGTACCGGTGTAAAGTTTTCTGTTCGATCATAATAAGCTCTGGTGTTGTCCAGATCAACTTCTCCATTTTGATCATATTCAATACTTAAAAGAGGTTGTCCACCTTTATTAACATCCATGACATAAGTTCCATCTTGATTTTGAGTAATGTTATATTCAATACCTTCCGCCATTTCACTAATTCTGCGCTTAAATGGATCCATACCATCGTTATAATTGAAGGCTATTCCCATGTTTTCTAAAAGCTCTTTTTTATCTTCGCGTCTACTGGTTAGGATATCATCAATGCTTTGACTTAAGTCTCGATTCAAAATAAGAAAACCATTCATTTCACTGCGTTTTTCTTGTTCCTTTTCATCATCGATTGTTCTCATATAGTTAAGGTCCCCTTCTCTTTCTTGTTCTAATAAACGCTTGAACTCTTCTAGTGTTTCACTGGGAACTGTTTGAAAAGTAGGGGTGAAATCAGAGATGTCCCTATAATTGCCATTGTTGAATTCATCAATAACATTACGATAATTCTGCTGAAGATAATTGATATCGTTGTCATACAAAGCTCTAATAACATCTGAATATTCGTAGTTATTATTTTTTTTATTAATGTAGTCAACGGCTGATTTCACATCAAGCTCTGTTGTATAATCCATTTCATCAATTCGTTTTTGCTGACTTTTAAACATGTTAAACCTATCTCTTTTCTTTCATTATACCATAATAAATAAAAAATGATAATGTCCATATTTACATGATAGGACGAATGTCAGTCAAGGATCTGTTGCGATAAAAATACTTTCTTAGTGTAATTGCTCAAAAATAAAAAGCACCATAAGGTGCTTTTTTGTTGTTAGTTGTTGCTGGGAACAACGACATTCTCATCAAATTCGTAATCCATAATATCCTCTCTCATTGTTGTATAGTTATAGTATATCATGAATATTAAAAAAATTAAATAATTAGTAATAACTATAACCATAAGTCTAATGGCAACGCAAAAGTATTATAATATACAAAGTCATTTGATTGATTTTATACAAAGATTTGCTACCTTTTTAAAAACAAAGACAGGAGAAACCATGAGTAAAATAATTGTCATTATCGGTGCAGGTATCAGTGGTTTGTCGATAGCGTATCAATTACTAGAGCAAAAGCATAAGATCGTAGTCTACAAAAAAAGGAAATCTCTGTCTCAAACCAGTTCTTCGTCTTCAAAATTACTACACGGTGGAAAATGGACAACGTCAATGGCCTTGGCCCGTCATGTTGCAGAAATGGTTAAAGACTATTACTAGCTATAAGATCAAATACGACTACAAATCATTCTCATTAAGGTTATCATTCACTTTTTTAGACACAAAAAAATAAAGAGAGCGTTGCACTCTCTTTTTGGTTGTGTGTGTGGAAGGAATAATTTGGTTGGGTTTTGGGTTGTGATGTAGAGATTTTTAGGGGTTTTGGGGTAAGGGGTTAATCTCTAATCTACGTGTTTATAGTATCAAAAATAATAAGAAAAAGCAAGTTTTTATCAAGATTTTTACTCTCATAACCTATTGATTCAATTAATTTTTTTTAAAAATTTCAAAAAAAATAAAAGTCATTAAAATCAACAAGTTGCAAACCATCGCTTTTTAATATTACAATACTTTTTGAAGCACAAAAAAAGGAGGCTGGGGTGCCTCCTGTTTCTTCTTTCTAAGTCGCCTTAAACTTCAAGGCTTTTGGTTGGGTTTGGGGTTTGTTTCTTAGAGATTTTAGGGGTTGGGGTTGTCTCTAATCAACAAATATATAGTATCAAAATCGAAACCAAAGATCAACTTTTTTGCCATTTTTTTTCTTCACCAAACCCTTGATTTTAAAGGGCTGCGAAAAAAGGTTAGATATTTTTTGTAACAGAAGGAAAATATTATAATACTAATCGTAAAAAGTCATTTTTGATATTTCAAATAAGTGCGCTACGATAAAAAAATAACAAGGAAAATACCGTGAAACGAAAGCTATTAAAGTCTCTGTTAAAACACTCTCTCTTCTTTTTAAAACAACAAAAACCTTTAAAAAGACGTGAAATTATAGTTGGTAAAGGCAGTCTTGATATTACCTTTTTGGTATTGTCGGATTTGCATTTAAACATGCACATTGAAGAATCCGCTCATAATCTTAAATCCCTTGAAAGCGAAAACTACGATATCGGTATTATTCTCGGTGATATTTTTGAATGGACTTACAGAAAAAATCATAAGCAAGCTATCGACTTATTATCGAGTGTTCTAAAAAACAGTGGAAAACGATGGATAGCCGTAATGGGAAACCATGACACCGAAGAAACAAGAAAAATTCTTGAGCAATCCAACGTCGAAATTCTTGATAATGCTTGGACAACCTTTAAGGGTGTATCAATATTTGGATTTTCTGATGTGGGGCCACTCGGGATTTATGGCAATCAATTCAACAACTGCAAAAATGAAGATCCGAACAATGCTGTCTTGTATTTATCTCATCGACCAGACAATCTGTTAAACATACAAAGGGCATCAGGAAAACAGAAAAACACATTTTCAATCGCCGGTCATACACACGGGGGCCAAATTACAGTTGGTAAATTCATTCCAATCAAAAACACTCAGAAAAAAGAAATGGTGTACGGTTTTTGGATATCAGAAGATCTAAAAGGTTATACAACATCCGGTTTTGGATATTCGGGTGTCCCAATAAGAATAGGAACCCAGCAAGAATACGTGTTGCTACGCTATTAACGTTTGGTTAAATATTTTTTGGCGTTATTGCCCATTCGTGCTTTTTCTTTCCAAAGGCCTTGTGTCAAGGTTTTTTGCTCTTCAAGGGTTTCCTTTTTAAGAATGTCCGTATTAACTTTATGAATGATTTTATGAAACAAGCAAGGAACACTTTTTGGCATATCCATTGATTCCAAGAAATGCTTGTTTTGAGAATGCATTTCTCTCATGCTTTTATTTACAAACATCAAAGTCTCGGCAATTTCGAAATGATCCGTTTTCATCGCATTAGGTTTTTGAAGATCGTTCAACAAATCAATTTCACGTTTAAGCTGATTGTAAAACTGGAACTTTTCGAAATCGTCAATCTTATAACCATGGTGATACTTAATGCCTTCTTCATTCAATCGCCACAACTCAAGCAACGAGTCTTTAAAACGAGTATCGTTCAGGTAGTCTTTCATTTTTAGGAGAACTTTCTGCATCTGAAATGCTTCGTCTTTCATAATTTCAGTTTTTGACAATGCGGCAAAATTTTCTGCTTTTGGTACCGTTTCCAAGGCTTCAAGGCATTTACGTGTATTGTAAATAAGATGTCTCGTTGTCTTGAAACTTAGCTCTATGTTTTCCAGATAGGTTTCGATGTCTTTCCTAAAAGAAAACCTCATGATGAAATTTTTCATAACTCCTCCCAATATTATAATATTATCATTATTTCTGGATAAGTCAAATGATGAATGTTTAAAAAAGTGTTTAAGTTAACAGTTTTTTACAAATTATCACCGCTTGTCCTTTATCGGCTACCGTTTATCAAAAAAGTATTTAAATATTGATTTTTTTTTATTAAATATGGTATAATAGGGCATTGAAACCGGAGATTTATGAATTATGAAAAGAAATCAAGGATTTACAATTATAGAGCTTATGATAGCTGTCGCAATTCTGGCGATTCTCGCATCGATTGCGGTGCCAAGTTACAACTATTTTATTGGAAGCAACCGAATAAGCACGGTCCAGAATAACTTGATTAATGCGATCTCATTTGCCAGATCGGAAGCATTGACCAAAAACGAAGAAGTCATTTTAAAGGCAAAAGACGGTGACTGGGATTCGGGTTTTGAGATTGAAAATGCAGCCGGTGATACTTTAAGAGTCTCAACCAACCAAGGGGACTTTATGGAAATAAGCACGGCGTCAGGCAACGATTTTATTACGTTTACCGAAGACGGTTATCTGAAAGAATTGTCCGAGAGCTTTTCGGTATGTGTTGATGATAATATTGATGGTTTCATTATCAATATCAAGGCATCAGGTTTGGCAACATTTGAAAGATTGGAGTGTGCAGGATGAATAAAAACGAAGGTTTTACATTAATTGAAGTATTGGTGTCGGTGGTCATTGTATCCATCGGTCTTTTGGGAATGGCCGCATTGATGTTGACATCTCTTAAGCAGGAAAATAACGCAGTGATGCAAACACAAGCGATGCAATCCGGGGCGTCGGTCATTGAAAAACTAAGAAGTCTTCCCGGTGAGAGTTTTGTCAGCGATTTTGGAACCATTCCTTCAGCCGTTGATTGTGAAGATTCCGATTGCACACCCTCTCAATTGCGTGATTACTACGTCAGAGAGTGGAAGTGTCTTCTGGATGAATACGCAGAGCAATGCAATATTGATGAGAATCTGGTGGTACTTCCTCAAAGTGATGCCAAGATTGTATCCAATAATGGCATGGTGACCATTTCCATGAAGTGGTTCAGTAACGTTTCAGCAAAAGAGCAGACTTGGGAGGTTCAGTCTAATGAATAAGCAAAAAGGGTTTAGTATTATAGAATTGATGATTGCCATGGTTCTTTCCCTGTTGGTGTTAGGTGGGCTGTTCACAATCTTCATATCCAATAAGCAGAATTTTGAACTGCAAAAGGGTCTGTCCATGATTCAACAGAATTCACGATTTGTCATTGATGCCTTGCAAAAAGATATTCAGAATGCCGGTTATGTGGGCTGTTATTCCTTGGGTAATATGGCGACAAAAAATGCATTGAATGTGGATCCCCCACCGTTTGAAAGCGATTACAGTGAAGCTATTATCGGCTATGAAGGTACCGGTTCAGGCTGGTCACCCAATGCCAATAATCTACCTGCGGACGTTCGTGCGATGGCCTCACAGGACAGTGATATTCTTGTGGTCAGGTATTCCGATGGCGACAGCAATTTACCGTTGGTGAAAGCCATGCCTAATTCATCCGCGACCATTTTTATAAAAGAAAAGCTTGCCAATCCACCGGTCAAAGACGGTGACATTGTTCTGATTACCGATTGTCAAAAAGCGGCTATTTTCCAGATTACCAACTACACCAATTCCAGTGGGGGCATTCAGCATAACACAGGTAACAGTGTGTCGCCGGGAAATAAGACGAAGTTATTAGCGGATTCCGGATCTTATTCAACCGATTCCATGTTGGTGAAGCTACAAACGGTTATTTACTTTGTTGCCCCAAGCTCGGATGAAAATGTCCGTGGTGAAGTCGTCAATTCCTTATGGAAAAAAGTAGGAACAGACGACCCAATTGAGTTGGTTCAGGGAATTTCTGAATTTGATGTGCGCTACGGGGAAGACAGGGACGGTGATGGTATCCCTAATCGTTATGCACTAGCAACGGATGTAAATGACTTCGAGAACGTCTCCAGTGTATCTCTGGATTTGGTCGTTAATTCCGTGAATACGATTGAAAACGAATTAATGGAAAAGAAATTTAAATCTTTCTTTAAAATCAGAAATAGAGGGTTTCAATAATGAATAGTCAACGCGGTGGTGTATTAATAACAACTTTGATTTTATTGCTTGTGCTGACATTGATCGGTTTTTCAAGCATCGATATGAACCTGTTGAACCAAAAAATGCTATCGAATAAACAAAACAAGATGATTGCTTTTAACTCGGCAGAAATGGCGTTGAAAGATGCTGAGGATCATATTGAAAGTATGACGGGAACCGAAGCGTTTACCTTACAGGGCTCGAATGGGTATTTTAAATACGATTCAAACGTGCACTATAAAGTCTGGGAAGAAGTCGATTGGAAAGATGCAAATTCTGTGGTTATGTCGTCTAAAAAACCGGATAAGGCCATTGAAGCGGGTCGATACATTATTGAATTGTATTCTGAAATAAAAGAGTATGAAGATGAACTGAATATGTCGAATTATGGGTCATCCATTTCCTCTGAAAAGACAGAAATTTTCAGAATAACAGCCTATGGGGCTGGCGCAACAGATGACACGTATGTTATACTACAGACAACTTATGGAAAGAAATTTTAAAAAGCGAGGCAATTATGAAAAATTTACTGTTAAAAATTGCAACAATTCTACTAGCACCTGTATTTTCAGTTAGTGCTGCAAATCTGGATTTGGCCAAAGAGCCTCTGGAACTGAGTCAGAGTGTTGAGCCAAACGTCATGTTGTTGATTGACGATTCTGGTAGTATGGATTTTGAGGTGATGACCGAAGACTTTGGGGAAGATGGGGCGTTTACCGCCAATCAACCAGATGGTACGAATTTGTCGTCAGCCGGTGATATTCAAAACCGTGACTCGAATGATAGCGGCCACATTAACTGTTTGCCTTACTACGGCACGTTTAACGGGTATATTTACGGTGTTGAGTTTGGTTCCAACGTATACGGTGATAATGCCAGCGACTGTAACACCGCAGATGATGAAGCATGGCGCTTCAGAAATTCGGACTTCAATAAAATTTATTACAATCCGGATGTTACTTATGAACCTTGGAAAGGCGTGGATGCCTATGGCATTCCATTCAAAGATGCGGATGTAACCAAAGCGCCGAACAATCCTTATGCACCCACTGAATATATTGATTTAACCAAACACAATTCCGATTGGGTAAGTCGCTATGGGAGTTGGGAAAATAGCAGAAATGTTTCTGACCGAGACGGTGATGGGAAAAGCGATGGTTTCCGTTATTACACTTGGGAAGACAAAGATGGTGACGGAAATTTTGATAATGGTGAAGAAACTGAGCACTTGATTAAAGATAAGTCTGCTGAAGAGCAACAGAACTTTGCCAACTGGTTTGCCTATCACCGCTCTCGTGCCTTTGCTGTAAAAAGTGTATTATCTCAGGTTTTGGAAGACGTAACCAATGTAAGAGTGGGTTTTGCAACCATTAACAATGGCAACAAAAGCATGAGAAACGAAAGCGTCAATGTGTCTCCAGATACGGGTTCCAAGAAAAAGTTGTATGACAGTATTTTTGGCAGTGACCCACAAAACAGTGGAACGCCTTTGAGACAGAGTCTGGCAGAAGTGGGGCAGTATTTTGCGTGTGCCGGTCAGGATATTTTCGGGCGTTCTTCGTCCAGTCGTCCCGGTGAGCTTGCATGTCCAGCGTTGCCATCACCACAAGGTGAGTGTCAGCAGAACTATACTTTGTTGTTGACCGATGGTTTTTATAACGGTCAAAGCTACACTTTTGGTAATCAGGACAAGTCCGGTGATTTTGCCGGTGGTGCGTTTGCGGATGATGTCAATAATACGCTGGCGGATATTGCCATGTATTATTACAAGAATGATATTCAGGCGACATTGCAGGATAAAGTGTCTGCCACTACTTTAGATGCCCAAAGAAGCGATTTGGAAAAAGGCGACTTGATGCATCAGAACATGAAGACTTTTACCTTGAGTTTTGGTCTGGATGGTGATGTGGGTGCGTTTCCTGCGGATTACACCAAAGCGTTTAATTGGCCAAGTCCTTTCTCTGGAAGCTCTGATGACCAGATGAAGGCAAAAATTGATGACTTGCGCCATGCCGCTTATAATGGTCGTGGTGATTTCTTGTCCGTTAAGGATCCTCAAGCGTTGGTGAAAGCGGTAAAAGACATGATTGATCAAATTCGTGAAGAGTCAGGCACTGCAAGTGCGGTGGCGTTCAATACCCAAAGTATCAGCACAAAGTCTTTGGTTTATCGTGCCTTTTATAATACCAAAGATGATACGGGTGATTTAGTTGCTCAAAAAATTGGCTCAAACGGTGAAGTGTCTGAGGATATTGTGTGGTCGGCAGCAGAAATGTTGGATAAGAAGCAGAATAGAAATATCCTCACTTATAACGGTTCGAAAGGTGTAACCTTTAAAGAGGCCTCTTTGAACGGCACTCAAAAAACTCAGCTGAACAACCCTTATCCTTCTAACTTGCCTTATGGTTATGGTAATGGTGACTCTGATGTGATCGATGAAAGAGTGGGCTACTTGAAAGGTGAGCGTAAGCATGAAGGTCTGGACGCCTCTCGTGGTGAATTCAGAGAGCGTTTGGCCAAAAAAGGTCTGTTGGGTGATATCATCAATTCAACTCCGGTTTATGTAGGTGCGGCTCCGTTTGGTAAGCGTGATATTGAGCCTTACCCAACGCAAAATCTGTATTCTGATTTCAGAACCGGAACCGATGCTCGTCGCGAAATGATTTATGTCGGTGCCAATGACGGTATGCTTCATGGTTTTGACGCCAATACCGGTGAAGAAATCTTTGGTTACGTTCCCGGACCTGTTTACAACAATTTGTCTGAATTGACAGATCCAGCGTATACTCACGAATACTATGTAGATGGAACTCCTGCTGTAAACGACGTATATGTGAACGGTGAGTGGAAAACCTTGTTAATTGGTGGTCTTCGTCTTGGTGGGAAAGGATATTATGCATTGGACGTAACCGATCCGGATAATGTGGATGCCGATTCTGTGCTTTGGGAATTCACCGAAAGTGATGATGGATCTGTGGGTAACAGTGATATGGGCTTCAGCTATTCCACCCCAACCGTTGCCATGACAAACAGCAAGTCTGGCGGTGCGAATGAGTGGGTGATGATTGTTGGTAACGGTTATAATAGCACAGCCACTGGCGGTGAGTCAGCTCTGTATGTCGTAAGTTTAAACGATAAGAGCTTTGTAAAAATAAAGACAGGTTTTGGTAAATCTGATACACCAAACGGCGTTCCCAATGGTCTTGGTGTTCCAAGAGCGGTTGACGAAGATGGCAATGGCACTGTTGACTATGTGTATGCCGGTGACTTGGCAGGAAACTTATATCGCTTTGACTTGACCAGTTCTAATAAGAATCAGTGGGGTGATGCCACTTTAATATTCAGTGCCAAGAATGCCAGTGGTGATATACAGCCAATTACGGCTCAGCCTTCCGTGGTCAGAAGTCCGTTGGATGATTTGATTGTGGTGTTCGGTACCGGTAGTTGGATGACTAGCGACGATGCCACCGACACATCAGTTCAGTCCTTGTATGGTATCGTGGATAAGTTGGAATCACCAAAAGGTGGCAAGAAGAAAAATTCAACCGCTATGGTTGATAAGTCTGACTTGGTTGAGCAGGAATATAAAGATTCCGTCGTGAAAGTAAACGGGAGCTTTATTGATGTGAGAAAACTAAGTAATAACAATGTTTACTACGGTCGTGGTGACATGGGTTGGTTCATTGATTTGGAATTGAAAGACGGTGAAAAAGCGGTTCGACAGTTGCAAATTCGTGGTGGTATTGGTTTTGTAAACACCATCATGCCAAACAATCAGTCCGTTTGTGTGCCTGCCGAAGGGGGTTATGAGTTGGCGTTTGACCCTGTATCCGGTGGTGTGCCTGAAGACATCGTGTTCGATGTAGATGGTGATGGCAAATTCAATACCGGTGACTTGGATGGTGGTGAGCAAATCCTTGGATTCAAGCGAGAAAAGCCCTTGACTGACAGCGCTTTCTTGGGTGACTTGAAGTATACTCAGTTAACAGACAAGTCATTGATATCCATTAAGACAAACACCTTGAAAGGCGGTCAAACTGGACGTTTTTCTTGGACAAGAATAAAATAACAACAGGAGAATATTATGAAAAAGTTAATGATGGTTCTGGCTGTGGTGTTTGCGTTTTCTTCCTTGGTGTATGCCGAGGAGAAAGCGATTGAGCCACAAGAAATGCTTCCAGAATATTACCCGAAATACTCCCCTGAAAAGGGTCGTATTGAAGTTCTGGATTTGAGAAAAGGTGTGCTACAAATTGGGGGTGCTTTGTTTGATTATAGTGATATGGTCAAGGTTTACTTCCCCTCAACACCCAATGGTAATTTGACGATGTTAAGAGAAGGGCAAAGCATTCTTTATGAGTTGAATTCCAATAACAAGATTACGTCTATTTGGGTGCTTCCAAATACACTGGAAGTTATGGAACGATAATAGCTGATATCGTAGTTCATAGTTGTATGTCGGTCTTTTCAAAGAGTATGCTCTAGACAAGGTGTTTAAAGAATGACGTTTGATATATACAATATATCAAACGTCAAACCTTAAAATTAAACACTTGGATAAGTTGTCAAAAAACGCTCTATCAAATTAAAGTGTCGAGTATTGAGTCCATTTCGAGTTCTTGGCATAATCTGTCGGGCGATCAAATCTCTGCATATAAATTCATCATCAATGATAATGTATTCCACAATATTATGTTTATTAATATAATCCACAATATTTTTAGCTTTTGATTGATGCTCTCTTGTTGCTGTGCTCCAGTCCTCAACCAAGAATGTGTCTAATCCAAAATCCTGAAGGATAAGCCATGTAACATCCTCTCCGGGAAAATACGTCCAGCTTGAGTGTACAACCAGTTTGGCATCATGTTTCGTAAGTAAAGCTTTGAATTTATCAACTTTGTCTTGGCAAAAAATCTTTTTGAGATAGCTTAGGACACTTTTATCGCCCTGTCTTTGAAAATCACGTAGTAAATCCCAAAGAACCTCTACGGAAAAATCATGTTGCTCTTTGTTTTTTTCGGGAGATAAAACCCCGTCAATGTCCAGAAAAATGTATTTATCGTTCATAAATTACCTATGTTGTCACATAAATTTCATCATATAATATTTTTAATCTATCGTCAAAGAATTGCAATAAAAAATACTTAATGGTATAATTGAATTAAGTGGGGGATAATATGAAAGCAATCGTTTTTGATGGCGTCGAAACATCATTGAAAAACATCGACAAACCAAGCATTGATAATAAATTCAATACCTTGATAAAGGTGGTTTATGCCGGTATCTGTAAAACCGATATTTATATGTCAGAAGGCAAAATGTCTGGGAAATGTCCGGTTATCTTGGGGCATGAGTTTTCCGGATATGTCGTAGAGACCTTGGATGAAAATTTAAACGTTGGGGATTTTGTGACTTGCAATCCAATCCTGAATGACAAAACCATGCTAGGCGTAGATTATGACGGTGCTTTTGCTGAATATGTTAAAGTTCCTTCTGAACAATGTTATATGTATGGATCTGGAAATGAGAAAATGGCGGCTTACATAGAGCCCTTGGCAGCTTCTATGGCTCCTTTAGAAAAAAGGAATTTATTGATGGATAAAAAGATTGCGATTGTTGGTAAAGACAGAATTGGCAAATTAACAGCAGCAATTCTAAGGCAATACAATCTCAATGTAGATTACGTAGATAACTTGCAGCCTGATGAGTTCGACGTGATTATTGAAACGTGGGCACAGGAAAACGTGCTTGGTCAATGCCTTGATGGCTTAAAAGAAGGTGGTCTTTTAATCCTGAAAAGTAGAAATTACCAGAAAGTCCCTTTGGACCTGTATAAGATTGTCCGAAAAGGCATACGACTCGAAGGTATGTATTATTTTAAAGATTATAACGAGGTCATCGGGCTTTCCAAAAATAATACGGAATTGGAATCTTTTCTGGGTCCGGATTTTTCGCTTGAACAATGGCAGAAAGCCTTTTCTGAAAGTCATGGCTCTCATCAAAAAATATTCTTAAGGATGTTTTAAATATGTGTGGTATTTTTGCGTCTTACAATCGTTTTCCGGATGTTGAGACTATCAAAACCATGATGTTTAATCGCGGTCCTGATGAGTTTCACTATAAAGATGAAGGTGCTGTTCGCTTGTGTCATAGTCGCTTATCCATTACCGGTGAAAAAGGAGCGCAGCCTTTTGAAGTTAAGCAAAGGGGGCAACATTTTTTATACATGGTTAATGGTGAATTTTACGATTATCAGGCCATTAAAAAAAGTTTTAATTACAATTATCAAACAGACACGGACAGTGAAATTTTATCCCCCTTGTATCTGAACACCGGTTTGACACCTGATTTGATGTCGCATCTTAATGGTGAGTTTGCGTTTGTCATTTACGATGTGATGACGCATGCCTTTTATCTTGTGCGTGATCGTTTTGGCGTAAAGCCATTGTTTTACACCATTAATGAGGGTGAGGTATTGATAGCTTCCGAAACAAAAATGTTATTGCCTTTTATTGAGAGCGGATTTAATGAAGACGTATTGAAAACAATGCTAACCGTTCAATATCACAATCATCAAAGTGCTTTGTTTAAAAACATACAACAGGTTCCACCGGGAAGTATAGTGAAAATTGATTTAAATACATTGAAAGTTGAAATGGACTATTATTTTGATTATAAAAGCAATCTGTCATCTTCAAAGGTTTCCCAACAAGAAATATTGGATGTTTTTGAACGCTCGGTTAAGAAAAGAACAGATACGGATTTGCCGATAGCCTATACAGTCAGTGGTGGCATCGATTCTTCAGCAATATTATCCATGGGTCATAAACCAAAAGGGTCAAAGGCCTTTACGGTCAGTTTCGAAGGGTCAGGAGAGTTTGATGAAATCAAGTTGGCTCAAAAAATGGCGAATTATGCCGGTGTGGACTTAAACCCCTTGTTGGTTAATGAATATTCCTTGCTTGATAATATGGAAAAAGCCATTACGGCATCCGAGAGCCTGTCTATCAATAGTCATGTGGCTGCAAAGTATATGATGTTTGAAGAAATAAAAAAACAAGGATTTAAAGTGTCATTGTCTGGTGAAGGTGCTGATGAAGTCTTTTTAGGCTATTCTCATTTTTTACTGGACGCCAATCTGGATACCACTGGATTTGAAAATATGAAAGGCATGCATTTGCCTCATGGAGAGGTTTTGTCGGAAACATTTTTGACATCTGTTTTTCCCAAAGTGCCTTCATTTTTGAAAGCAAAACTATCAATGGGAGCCAAAATGCATCCGTTGCTCTCTAAAGATTTTCGACAAGGTTATCAAAGTGCCGTTGTTTCTCAATTGAAGCCAATGGTGATAACAGAAGAAACAGATGTTATGAAAGCAGCTTCGCTTTGGACAAAAACCTGTTTTGCAAATTACATACTGAACACATTATCCGATAGACTTGAAATGCACCATTCTCTGGAAGGGAGAGTGCCTTTTTTGGATAAAGATCTGGTAGCCTTGGGACTGTCAATACCAGAGTTTCAAAAAATCAATAAGTTTGGGACAAAACATATTTTGAGAGAGTCATTCAAAACAATTTTACCATCAGATATTTACAGAAAACCCAAGCATCCGTTTGTGTCCCCATCGTTAATGACATGGTCTGAAAATCCTGTGTTTTTTTCTTATATTTCAGATATAATAAACAGTCAATTATTCAAAGAAATGGGAATATTTGATAAAAAATCCGTTATTTCATTATTGGATAATTTACAATCAGGGAAAGTAGATAAACAGGGTTATGATAATGTGTTGATGCTTATGTTATCTGTTTTCTTTTTACACAAAAATTTATTAAAAGGAACCGCCAATGACTAATGATCAATTTTATAAAAACTGGATAGATGCTGTGTCAAATAAAAAAGCATTGGCTTTGTCTTATAAAGATGAAGTGTTTAGTTACAATGATTTAATAACTGCGTCTATAAATCTGTCAAAGCGTCTTCCAGATGTTGATTATCTGATGTTGAACATGGACAAGTCTGCTGATTATATCCTGTCGTTGCTTGCTTGCATTTATCGTGGTATTCCTTTTATTCCAGTTCCAAAGAATACACCCGAAGATCGTTTCGGATACATTAAAACAGATTTGCAAAAAGATGGGAAAGATATTTATTGCTTGAGCGCTCTTGATGATTTGAGTGAAGAAGAGGTAACATGTTGTAGAAAAAATAACGATGTAGCGTATGTGATTTATACGTCAGGATCAACGGGGCATCCCAAAGGGGTGGTGGTTGGTTATCGTGGCCTTTTTAATATCATCAATGAACAAATTAAGTTTTTTGAAATGACATCAAAAGATAATTTTCTTTGGCTACTTTCATTAGGTTTCGATGCATCGTTGTCGGATATATTTGTAACATTGTTTTCTGGGGCGACATTGTGTGTTCCAGAACAGGATTTGAATACAATGTTGCTTCACTCATCACTGTATTCGGAATTTAACTTTAATAAAATTACGGTTTCTGACATTCCACCTTCTGTTTTGAAAAAACTGTCTCCCGAGTCGTTTAAACATTTAAAGAAAATAGTGGTTGGTGGTGAAGTGGCTTCTTCGAAGACGTTTCAACGTTTTTATGAGTCTGGTGTTGATGTTTTTAACGTTTATGGTCCGACAGAAGCCACCATTTGCACCAGTATGTCAAAGTATTCATCGGATTTTATTGAAGGCGAAATTGGTGTGCCCGTAAAAAATATAGACTATGACTTATCCGACGAAGGCGAGTTGTTGATTTCAGGCGTTGGGTTGGCAAAAGGGTATACCGATAAAGAGTTAACCAGAAAACGTTTCATAACCGTTAATAGTGTTTTATATTATCGAACCGGCGATTTAGCAAGGTTTGAAAATAACCGTTATGTATTTGAAGGACGTTTGGACAGGCAATTTAAAAAGAACGGTCAATTGATTTGTCCGGAAGAAATTGAAAAAGCTTTGTTGAGTCTGGATGAGGTGTTGGAGGCGACAGTTACTTATGATGGTATTATAAAAGCCTCTGTTTCATTAACAGGGGCTCAAGAGGTCGGCGTAAATTTTATTAAATCTTCATTAAAAAACAAGCTTCCGGATTATATGCTTCCAAATAAAATATTTATTGAAAGCGAGCTTGAAAAAAATGCGAATGGAAAAGTTGTTTTTCAAAAAAACAATACCCTATTAATGACCGTTAAGGGTATTTTTGAAGATGTATTAAAACAGCCTGTCGATGACCTTGACACCACCTTTTATAATCTGGGTGGGGATTCTCTGCTTTTTATGGATGTTGTTTTAAGGCTTGAAGAGCAGTTTACATTTGATGTCATGGATATTCTTCGTGATGACAGTATTAACGGTATTGCCAAGGTGCTTGCCGAAAACAAAAAACACAAAAAACACGTTATGGAGCTATTACCTCCCAGTCCTGAAAACGTATCTGAGTCACAAGTGAAGTCTTCGCCGGAAAAGAAAAAATTTTTATTAACAGGGGCAACGGGTTTCTTTGGTGCTTACCTTCTTAAAGAGTTAACTGACAGAAGTGCCAGTGTAACCTGTCTGGTTCGTTCTGATGATTCTGAGTCAGGTTTGAAAAGAGTTGTGAAAAATGCTCAAAAATATGGATTGACTCTCAATGAAGATTGGATAAAGATAGTGACCGGGGATGTGACAAAACCTAATTTAGGTCTGGATGAAAAAGATATGTCGGATTTAGAAGTGCACATTACAGATATTATACACAGTGCAGCCTTGGTCAATAATCTTTCATCAATAGAAAAGGCGGTCGCAATAAACGTGTCTCCATCAAAATATTTATTGGAGTTTGCTCAAACCGGAATCAAGAAGCATCTTCATAATGTATCAACATTATCAGTGTTTGTATCCTCTGTAAATGTTCCTGACATTATAAGAGAAGATATGACATGTGATTTCATAGACAGTGAAGACTTATACACAGCCTATGCGCAATCAAAATGGCTGAATGAATACTATCTGGATAACTGTGCTGGGGATACTGTCGTGTCTCATTATCGGTTGGGTTTATTGACTCCGAGTTTGGAATTCCCTTATTTTAAAGGCCAACAATACCTTAAAGACGTATTTAAAGAACTAAACGATGCTGATTCCGTATCCGGAGAGATATTAAATCTGTCATTTGATTTAACACCAGTTGATAGTGCAGCCCAAATGATGGTACAATACCTTCTTTCAGAGGTAAAGAAATCAAGATTTCACATTACCTCAGATTGTCAGGTCAGTGTAAAAGATTTACTACCTGTTTTTAATGTGAGCATTGATAAAACAAATACCAGCAACACGTTATCAAAGTTCAGTTATGAGGTCACCGGGAGAAACTCGGCAATGAATATTTTCGAGACAACAAGAGTTTCGACATTTAGCCCAAGCTGTCAAATTAACATTGATAAAACAAAGTATCTAAAAGCTTATAAACGAGGATTGAAATATGTATAAAAGTGGTGTCGTTATTGGGAAGTTCATGCCTTTGCATAAAGGTCATCTTCATATGCTTGAGTTTGCCAAAAACAGTTGTGAAAAATTAACCATTCTTGTTGATCATCTGATAGGTGAAACCATCCCTGTTCATGAAAGGGTTCAGGCACTAAAAGAATCTTTTCCGGATTCGAATGTGACCGTAAAAGGAATTTCCAGAGTTATGCCACAAGAGCCAAAAGAACACCCTTTATTCTGGAATATCTGGGAAACCGAAATTGTTAAAAACACCCCAGATAATCTGGATGTGATTGTGGGGGCGATGGACTATATAAAAGACTTGTCGGAATTATTGAGCGTAGACTTTTTAATGATTGATAAGCAACGAAATTTTGTTCCAATTTCGGCGACAGATATAAGAAACAATCCAATGAAAAATTGGAAGTATCTAGCCCCAGCCTCTAAAAAATTGTTTATGAAAAAAGTAGTGGTTGTTGGCGGTGAATCAACGGGCAAGACAACCCTGACCAAAGCATTGGCAGAGCATTATGAAACCGTTTGGGTACCGGAATATGCGAGAACGGCGATTGAAGAGGATGAGAAATGCGACCTCTCTACGTTTCGAAAGATTTTCAATGGACAATCGGCCTTACTAAAATCAATGATGCCACATTGTGAAAATGGATTGCTATTTTGTGATACCGATTTGCTTGCCACAAAAGTCTGGCTTGAAAAAATGTATCCAGAGAATCAGTCGAAGATAAACCAAGACTTGTATCGTTCAATTTTAGAACAAAGAGCCGATTTGTATGTGTTAACCAATAACGATGTGGATTGGGAAAAAGACAATGTCAGATTTTACCCGGAAAATGAAGATCGTAAATGGTTTATGGAAAAATTTGAAAACGAGTTGAAGAAAATGGGCGCTCCTTATATAAAATTAACATCGAATACACTCTCCGATAGAAAAGAAGAGGTTATTGCTGAAATAGATAGGTGGTTTTCATGAGAGAATGGTGGACCGAGTTTTTTGACGATGTGTATGGCGATTTTATTTTACATACCTTTAATGATGAAGAAATAAAACAAGCGGTTCAATATTTAGTGAATAAATTCTCAATCAATGAATCGACAAAAGTGTATGATCAATGTTGTGGTAAAGGCAGTGTATCATTACCTTTACTAGAAAAAACCCGTCATGTTTATGGTTGTGACATCATAAAGTCTTACATTGATTTTATACAATCAAAAACAACACATGGAACATTTGTGGCTGCGGATGCCAGAGACTATATTCCTGAAGATTTTATGGATTTGGTCATCAACTGGCACACCAGTTTTGGCTATTCAAGAGATACAGCCGATAATTTAAAAATGTTACAAGCTGCTTATAAATCTCTAAGGAAAGGCGGTTCATTTATCATGGAATACATTAATTTTGAATATGTGGTGAAACATTTTCAAAAGAAAATGATTGTCAAAACAAACATTAAAAATGAACCTTTGACCCTTGTTCGTGCTTCATCTTTTGAAGATGGAATGTTAAAGCAGGAGTGGTCTATCAAAGAAAAACCTGAATGGAGAAAGTTTGGTGAAACCAAAATATATTTCACTAACGATTTAGTAGACATGTTTAAATCCGTTGGTTTTAAAAATGTTGATGTTTTCTTTTCTCTTGAAGAAACCTTAAATTCAAAAGAATCGTCTCCAAAAATCTATATAGAGGCCAATAAATAATAGTTGATTATTCTTTTAATTAGTGCTATTTTTTAATAAATAAAAAAAGAATCTTCAATGAAAAAAAGCAACGGTTATTCAATTCCTGCCTTATTAGTGGCTGTCACTGTCTTGGTCATCCTTGGATCTTTGGCAACTCCTTTGTTCAATTCCTATAAACAAAATATGGAAGTCAATGAGGCAGTGTCTTATGTTCTGAAATTTCAGGAGGACGTAGAGAGTTGTGTGTATGAGCGCCAGAATATAACTGATTGTGATTTGGGAAGTTACGGAATACAAACCCCTGCAAACCTTTCTGATTACAACATCATTGATTACAACGTTGTTGATGGCACCATTCGAATGACGTTGGATAATGAAAATCTTCTTAATGATACTTTTCCACTTGAAATTGCTTTCTTTGCCAATCCTAAAATGAGAGAAACCGTGCCAACCGTAAGTTGGGATGTCTATTGCAATGATTACGATGGTAAAGGCAATCAATTGTATAAAGTATGTGGTGACAATATCACCGAAATGCCAACAGAGCTTCCTGATGATTGGATTACTTGGAAAGAGTTTACAACGCCATGGAGAACCATTGGTGGCATAACCTACACAAGTGAATGGTCACCAGAGGCGGATTTACAAATTCAGGACTACGTTCAAAGCCGTGGTTTTTCTTATGTTCAGGAAAGAGACGTTGTAAAAAAGATTAAAAATCTCAACAGTGGCGAAGTTGTAGAAAGCTTAAGAGAAAGAGAAGAAAGAACCATTTCAGATACAGAAAGTCGCAATGTGGATGTCGTTATTTCTGATTGGATAGACTTAAATCAAACCAAAAATTGTTCAACTTGGGAACTTCCTAGAGATGAAGTTGAGAAAGGCGTTGAATATACCCAAGAAAGAAATTGCTCCATTGAGCAGGAAAGAGATTATCGCCACACCGTTGGCAACAATCAACCTATTCACACAAGAGCAGAAACACAAGTCGTTCAATTTGCAGAGCAACGCCCTGCTACCGGTACCATGCAGGTTTGGTTCCCAATTGACCCAACGTATTCTACATGGACAAATACTGGAAGCGGATTCGATTATAGCAATTGGTCTCCTGTTATAAGCAATCAGACTTCTGATTTCACCCAAAAAAGAAGTTATTCTCAAACACAAGAGCGCACGGTTACAGAAAGAGAGCAACACTCTAAAAATCAGAAAATTCGTGTAACAAACACTTACACAGAGAATCAAACCATTACAGTAATGGAAGAAAGATCTGTTTCTGTCACCAATTCTGCGTGGTCAAATTCCGGCTCGGTTTACAACTGCTCAGCATGGTCGCCAGCAACATCAACCGTAAATGAGAATCAGACATTCACTCAGGAAAGAAGCTGTGCTCAAAATCAAAACAGAGTATGGACTTACACCAGTGGTGGCGTAACGCTTGATACCCGAACAGAAGGTCGAGCCATCAGTACCACGGAAACACAAGTGGTTTCTGGAACGAAGCCGGTTTGGGTGGCTACATCGCCAATCTATGGAGATTGGGTGAATGTTGGCAACAGAAATTATGTGGAGAATTGGAATCCTGCGGTTTCAAATCAAACCAACGATTTTGTTCAAAGTCGTGATTATGAACAGGGTCAGGAAAGAATTCGTTACAACAGAGAGGTGCGTCCTGCGACCGGTGATATAAGAACCGTGTCTCAAAGCACCGAGACTCAAACTATTAATGGCACAGCCACAAGGACCGTAACAGTAACAAACGGAAACTGGTCTAATAGCTCGGCTATCTACAGTTGCTCTGCTTGGACACCAGAAACTTCTACGGTGGATGAAGATGAAACCTTTACCCAATCCAGAATCTGTCAGCAGGATCAGGAAAGAGCGTGGACGTATAAAGTAGGGTCAACGACTATTGATACTCGAATAGAAGGAAGAACCGTGAATAGAAATCAAACACAAGTGGTTTCTGGTACCAATCCAGTCTGGATAGAGACTTCACCAACCTATGGAGATTGGGTGAATGTTGGTAACAGAAATTACGTGGAAAACTGGAATCCTGCGGTTTCGAATCAAACCAGTGATTTCGTTCAGAGTCGTGATTATGAACAGGGTCAGGAAAGAATTCGTTACAACAGAGAAGTGCGTCCAGCGACCGGTGATATAAGAACTGTATCTCAAACCACCGAGACTCAAACCGTTAATGGCACGGCCACAAGAACTGTGACAGTGGCAAACGGAAGTTGGTCTAACAGTTCCGGTATTTATAGTTGCTCTGCTTGGACGCCAGAAACGTCAACAGTAGATGAAGATGAAACCTTTACACAATCCAGAACCTGTCAGCAAAATCAGGAAAGAACATGGACATATAAAGTAGGGTCAACGACCATTGATACAAGAATAGAAGGAAGAACCGTTGATAGAAATCAAACACAAGTAGTTTCTGGAACCAATCCAGTCTGGGTATCAACAACGCCTACTTATACAGCATGGACAGATTTTGGCAGCAGAAATTATGTGGGTAGTTGGAGCCCTGCGGCGTCAAGCCAAACCAATGATTTCAATCAAAGCCGTGATTATGAACAGACTCAGGAACGAACTCGTAACAACAGAGAGATTCGCCCTGCAACCGGTGACATAAGAACCGTATCAACCACAAGAGAAACGCAAACGGTGACAAGAACAGCCACTCGCTCTGTAGATGTAACAGCCGGTGGTTGGTCTAACAGTTCAGGTATTTACAGTTGCTCTTCTTGGACACCAGCAACATCGACTGTGGATGAAGATGAAACTTTTACACAATCCAGAACCTGTCAGCAAGATCAGGAAAGAACGTGGACGTATAAAGTAGGGTCAACCACAATTCATACCAGAATTGAAGATAGAACTGTCAACAGAAATCAAACACAAGTAGTGTCGGGAACAAATCCAGTTTGGGTAGCAACCGATCCTACTTATAGTAGTTGGGTCAATGATGGTGGAAGAAATTATACAGGTAGCTGGAGTCCTGCGGTTTCAGCACAGACAAGTAGTTTTATACAATCAATAGATTACAGCCAAGCTCAAGAGAGAACTCGCTACAACAGAGAAATTAGACCTGCGACAGGTGAGATAAGAACCGTCTCAACAACAAGAGAAACAAGAACATTAACAGACACGCAGACAAGAACGGTCTCTGTTACAGAAGGAAACTGGAGTAATAGTGGTGACTTGTATGACTGTAGAAATTGGTCACCTGACCCATCGACTGTTAATAGTGGTGAGACCTTCACGCAAACAGGTATCTGCAATCAGAATCAAACTAAGACGTGGACGTATAAGGTGGGTTCAACAACCATAGAAACAAGAACTGAGAATCAAACTTTAACAAACGTTTCTGATACAAGAACTGCGACAGGAACAAAAGAAAGTGGTGAGTGTAGATTTAACGAGACATCAAATAATAGAAACTATTTACAAATTTATTTATGGCCTACTCTTTATTGGAATAATAATTATTATAGTACATTTGCAATATATAGTCCGCCAACTTTAAGTGGCTCTGGAACAAGATCAGATCCTTATGTTATTCCAAGCGGAGAAAAATTTTATCGTGGTGAGCTTAAAAGAAGAGAAAGCACTGGCTCATACTTTTTGAATAGTTATTACGAAATTTGTAAATTAAATTAAATATAAAGCCGCTTTTTAGCGGCTTTTTTAATATTATAATTTTATTATGTTCTTATTTTTATGTGATATCTTTTTTAAATTAATATTTTTAATATTTAGGAGTTTTTGTGTATTATATGATATTTTTTATGTATCTAATGTGTATTGTTTTTGGGACATTGGGAATGATACTTTATGGTTTCTCTGAAATAGGGATGTGGCTGATTGTATTCTCGTTGTTTATGATGTTTTTGCCATATTATCCAGTCTTGTTTAAAAAAATAGGATTACCAAAGTTTTGGGAAGATAAAAAGGAGTGGAATAATGTTTAGTTTGTTGATATCTGTAATCTACATATCATTATTTCCAGTAGCCGCCTTATGTCAAGTTGTAGTGTTGTCACTCATTTTTATGTATGTCCTTTTTAAAGTGTTGAAAAAAATGTTTGGTAAGGTGCCTGAATTCTGAATTTCAGAAGAGAGTGAGAACAATGTTTGATTATTTAACACTTTTCTTAGGTTTCGGGATGATTTTTGTATTTATTGCAAATTTAATGAAATCAAATATTGATGATAAAGAAGATGTGGAAAATTCATATAATGAGAGGTGAAGCGCCTTAAGCCACTCGGCCACTATACTATAAATTGGCGGAAGAGCAGGGATTCGAACCCTGACGCCCTTTAAAGAGCAAACTGTTTTCAAGACAGTCTCCGCTACCCAGAATCTTTCGGATAACTCTTCCATTTTTTAATTTGGAGGTGAGAGTGGGATTCGAACCCACGGAGCTGCTCATCACAACCCGATTCTTTAGCAAAGAACTGCTTTAAACCACTCAGCCATCTCACCATGTTTTGGGGCGTCACATGAGATTCGAACTCATGTCTATTCGGACCACAACCGAGAGATTTAGCCGCTAAGCTAATAACGCCATAAACTTTTAATTTGGAGGTAAAGGTGGGATTCGAACCCACGGGACTACATAAGTAATCCAATGCCTTAGCAGGGCACCGCTTTCGACCGCTCAGCCACTTTACCATGTTTTGGGGTGCTCTACGGGGTTTGAACCCGTATCTTCCTGATTCACAGTCAGGAGCTTTACCAATTAAGCTAAGAACACCATAATTCTTTTCATTTTATTTGGAGGAAGCGGTGGGATTCGAACCCACGGAACTGCTCTTCACAATCCTACGGTTTTCAAGACCGGCGCAATAAACCACTCTGCCACGCTTCCGTTTATTTTCTATTTATTTGGCGGAAAGTGAAGGATTCGAACCTTCGGGGCCTCATAAGAGACCCTACGGCTTTCCAAGCCGCTGCATTCGACCGCTCTGCCAACTTTCCTTTAATTTTAATTTGGCGGTAGATGAAGGATTCGAACCTTCGGAGCCATATTTCATGCTCGCTTCCTTAGCAGGGAAGTGCTTTCGACCGCTCAGCCAATCTACCATATTTTGGGGCGATGTATGGGATTCGAACCCATGTCTTCTCGGGTCACAACCGAGAGCTTTAGCCGCTAAGCTAACAACGCCATAAATCTTTTCAATCTTTGGAGGAAGCGGTGGGATTCGAACCCACGGAACTGCTCTTCACAATTCTACGGTTTTCAAGACCGCTGCAATAATCCACTCTGCCACGCTTCCGTTTATTTTCTATTTATTTGGCGGAAAGTGAAGGATTCGAACCTTCGGAGCCTCATAAGAGACCCTACGGCTTTCCAAGCCGCTGCATTCGACCGCTCTGCCAACTTT
>JYMV01032737.1_pt1 | contig 24155 bp, 22 predicted proteins | sample 338911 | NCBI WGS metagenome assembly JYMV01 (sample SAMN03354496, study PRJNA234377) | hydrothermal vent metagenome | biome: Deep sea; feature: Hydrothermal plumes at the Eastern Lau Spreading Center, Western Pacific Ocean; material: Seawater | place: Tonga | collected 2009 | depth 2000 m m
GCTTTCTTTTCAAGCTCCGAAACCAGCATGATGGCAATAAATCGTTACCGACTGAAATATTTAGTAAAAAATAGACACAAACCTGCTAGAAGGGTCAACAAGCTCTTAGCCAGAACTGATAAGCTACTAGGAGTTATTTTAATTGGGAACAATTTTGTCAATATCCTGGCGTCAGTTTTAGCAACAATAATAGCGATTGAAATTTGGGGAAATACTGGAGTTATTTATGTAACAATAGTTTTGACGCTAATTATTCTTATATTTGCTGAAGTCACCCCAAAAACTATTGCTGCACTTAAACCAGAGAGTATCGCTTTTCCTGCTTCATTCTTTCTAAAACCTTTACTAAAGATCTTGGAACCCTTGGTTGCTTTAATAGGCCTAATATCAAATTCTTTGGTAAAACTGTTAGGCATTAATCCTGAAAAAGAATTCGAAGAAGAACTAAGTCCTGAAGAATTAAGAAACTTATTACTTTCTTCAGGCATGCCAAAAAGACAACTAGACATGATACTGGGCATTTTTGACATGGATTATCTGTCAGTAAACGATGTGATGATTACAAAGAACGAAATTGTAGGGATCAACATTAAAGATAATATAGAGAATATAGTAAAAAATTTAAACACCCTTAGATATACCTATATTCCGCTTTATAAAGATACTATCGATAACATATCTGGATTTATAAGCTCAAATAAAAAAGCGGGTTTTTTGAGCTTAGACAACCCAAGCAAAACTTCTTTAAAGGCTTTTATAGAGGATCCTTTGTTTATTCCTGAAAACACGCCTTTAATCACACAATTAGCTAACTTCCAAGTAGAAAATAAACGTGTTGGATTAATAGTAGATGAATATGGAGATATTGAAGGACTTATTACCCTTAGAGATATTTTAGAAATAATAGTGGGTGAAATTACATCCGATACATTAGAGAAAATGGATATTATGCCTCAGGCTGACGGTTCATTTATGTTAGAAGGTAGTATGATGATAAGAGATATTAATAAAAGGATTAATTGGGAATTACCGACTGATGGCCCTAAAACTCTTAGTGGACTCATTTTAGAAACTGCTCAATCTATACCGGAGAGTAATGTTGGAATTAAAATTGGAGAATATAGATTTGAAACCGTTTTGATTAAAGACAATGTTGTAAAAATGGCTAAGGCTGAGAGAATTGAAATAGAGGAAGAAGAAGAGGACTGAAAATGATGAACAATTTTATTGAGATTTTAAAAGAAACTTGGAACACAGGAATAAGAGGATTTGGAATCGGTGAAATTATTATTTGTTTAGTAATAATTTTATTGAGTTGGTTGTTGGGAAAATTCTTCTCTAATAAATTAATTGATTGGTTAGGTAAAAAGGCTGATCAAACCGAAAATGAATTAGATGATCAAATTATAGAATCTCTAAGAGGCCCCTTAGGTCTTATTCCGATAGTTTTCGGTTTTTATTTGATAACTTTTTATCTACCTCTCGAAGGATCTCTAGACTTTTTTGCTACCACTTTCGTAAAGATGTTAGTAATCTTCGCAATTTTTAGTGTCTTAGCAAACCTAGCAGGACCTCTTCTTTCCTTACTAAGTACTAAATTCATGACTGAGTCAATGAAGGATTGGTTAAGAAAAGCTATCGAAGTCATTGTATGGATTATTGCTGTGGCTATGATCTTAGATATATGGGGTATAGCAGTGGGTCCCATTATTGCAGGATTAGGTCTTTTTGGGGTTGCTCTGGCTCTGGGAGCTCAAGATGTATTTAAGAATATTTTTGCCGGTATTTTCATTTTAAGCGAAAACAGGTTCCAAAAAGGAGACAGAATAAGAATTGGTGACTCTCTTCATGGAATAGTTGACCACATTGGATTTAGATCTACCACGGTCAAACTTTTTGATTCTTCACCTGTTTTTGTGCCCAACGCTGACTTATCCGATGCTCAAGTAGTCAATCATCAAATGATGGAGGTTAGAAGAATAGATTGGAAAATCAATCTAACCTATAACACTAAAATAGAGCAATTCAAGAAGATATGTTTTGAGATAGAGGCTTACATAAAAGACAAGAAAAATTTACCCGTTGATTTAACTAAAGATAACTTTGTAAAAGTTTCAGAACTAGGCTCCAGCTCCATTGATCTCAGGCTAATTTGTCATACTGACCCAGTGGGCTTTGTGGATTTTAGTGATCTGAAAGAAAAACTGATATTTAAAATAATAGAAGCTGTTGAATCGAATGATTCTGACTTTGCTTTCCCAAGTCAGTCTATTTATGTTGAAAACCAGTCCTAAAAAAACAACCATTAATAAAGACTCCAAAAGATTAAAACCAAGTGTTCATAATTACTGGGATCGAGATACATATAATTAAAATCTCTAAAGGCAGACCTAATTTCCAGTAATCTCCAAACCTATAGTTACCTGGTCCCATCACTAAAGTGTTGCATTGATGTCCTATTGGAGAAAGAAAAGCACAGCTTGCTCCGACAGCTACAGCCATTAAAAAAGGCTCAATAGGCTGACTCAATTGTTCAGCTACTTGTATTGAAAGGGGTGCCATTATGACTGCCGTTGCAGCATTATTGATTAAATCAGAAATAAACATAGTAAATACAAGGATAACTACTAATACCCAAGCCACATGTACATCTGCAAAGTAGGTCGTTATAAAATTAGCTGAGGTTACTGTTAATCCTGAGCTGGTTAAAGCTCCTCCAATAGGAATCATAGCTCCAAGCATAACCACCACAGGCCATTCAATATGCCTGTACAAGCCATTGCCCGTCAGTAGCCTTCTGGAAGCATAAGCCAGAACACAAATAAGAAAAGCCACGATAATATTAACGTTAAAAAAGATAACTGCTATAAGTGCAATTCCAAATATAAGCAAAGCTTGCACTACCTTAGAAGTATCTCTGATTACATCAAGTTCTCTTTGCCAAAGAGGCATTAAGCCCAATAGTTCTAGTTTTTCTGCCGCTCTATCTTCGGTGTCCCTACTAGAAAGAAGTAAGACATCTCCGGCTTTGAATATTTCTCTTGCCAACCTTCTTCTAAACTTGGTTCCCTTTCGCCACAAGCCTAGTAGTGAAAATACTCCTCCAGCCATACGTTTAAAATAATTGTACTTACGTCCTATCAGTCTTGATCTAGGTGTGATCATGGCCTCAATTTCGCCTAATTCACCTATCTGTGTATGGTCTTTTAGTTCAGGATCAATTACTAATCCAAATTGAGTTTGTATCCCCGCTACGTCGTCTGGTGAAATTTTCAGCACGAGTATCTGTAAAGCTTCAAAAGTCTCTAGATGATGATGCTTTCTAATAGTACCCTTATCTGAAACTACTCCCATTAAAACGTTATCTGGTCCAAGTTTACTTGTCAGCTCATGTATCCTCTTGCCAACCAAGTCGCTCTGTTCATCAACCGTCATTTCTACTAAATAATCTTGTATATCCAACAAAGGTCTTTGTGCACCAGCTTCTTCTCTCAATTTAACCAAGCGCCAACCTATTAAAGCTATAAAGACTATGCCCAAGAGACTAATGGGTAAACCGGCAAAAGCAAAATCAAAGAATTCAAATGTCTGGTTAGCGTAGTCTTCTCTAAACTCAGAAATAATGATATTAGGTGGAGTCCCAATCTTGGTGTTCATCCCACCTAGAATAGAGGCAAAAGCTAAAGGCATTAGAAACTTTGATGGATTCCATTTCATTTTCTGGGTTATGCCTATAGTTATAGGTAAGAGCATGGCCATGGCACCAATGTTATTCATAAAAGAGGACAGAAAACCAGCCACAAACATTAGAAGAACCAGGAACTGGATTTCTCCTGTGATCCTCTGCTTTAACAAATCTCCTATCATGCCTATGAATCCAGATTTTTCTAACCCTTTACTTATTAAAAGTACCAACGCTACTGTAATCACAGCAGGATGCCCAAAACCTAAAAAAGCTTCTTTGGCAGGAATGAGTCCTAACAACACCATCAGGGCTAGAGCCGTTAGTGTTACTCCGTCATATCGCCACTTACCCCATATGAGAAAGGCCAATAATCCAATGATTACTAGTGCAACCTGTAGTTGAGGATCCATTTCGGCATTTTAACCGGACCTAATTATTATTGCTCCAAAAAAAAGAGGGCCTTAAAGCCCTCTTTGTCTTATTTGTCAATTTATAAATAATAACTAATACTAGACAACACAACAGTCAACACAAATCCAGAGATTATTACGTCCCTAACCGAAGTTATAACACCAAACATTTTTCCCCATATTGCGTTTGCTTGAATTGCCAAAATGATAAATATACCGGCTAAGAAAGCCGTGGAGCTCATATCCCCTTGAACCATTAAATATCCCCCGTGCGGTAGATGAGCGGATGAAACCATAAAGTAAAGCATTGGCAGTGAGAACAAAGTGTTTGTTCTTGAAGCCAAACCTGCCTTTGGTCCGGCAATGCCTGGATCACCTTCTTTTAGTCCAATGACAATCTTCTGATTAGGCCAGATAATTCCCCAAACATTAAGCATCATAAAGGTACCCATAGTGACACCAAGAATGATATCTAGATTAACTCTTAGGGTAATCGAATAAAGCAGATACAGGCCGGTTATAAAAGTAAATAGAGCGGCCCATCGAAACCACCATAAAGCTCTGGGTGCTAGCTTAGCAACAGCATCTTTTCTCGCTTCTTCTTCGGCTTCCTTAAAATATTCAGTTTGGACAAAGTTAAAATAATATAAAAGTCCAATCCAGGTGACACCGACTAAGATATGCCCCCAACGAAACAACATGTTAACTAAATCTTCCATATAACCCCTCCTGTGAGATTATCTTACAAGATAAAGGGGAACTATGAAAATTTTTGGATAAGAAAAAGAAAAGGCCCCGAAGGGCCTTTTTCTTATTACATCATGCCGCCCATTCCATCCATTCCAGGAGGCATTCCTCCAGGCATCCCACCTGAATTTTCTTCCGGAATTTCAGAAACCATGGCTTCAGTTGTAATCATTAGACCCGCAACTGACCCAGCAGCCTGAAGTGCAGTTCTTGTTACTTTTGCAGGATCAAGAATACCCATTTTGATCATATCTCCATACTCTCCGGTAGCAGCGTTAAAACCAAAATTACCTTTTCCTGCTTTTACCTTGTCTAAAACAACAGAAGCTTCTTCTCCTGCATTACTGGTAATTTGTCTTAGCGGAATCTCCATTGCTCTCAAAGCGATGCTGATACCAACATTTTGATCTTCATTTTCTCCTTCAAGTCCCTCAAGTTTTTGCAGAGCTCTGACTAAAGCAACACCGCCTCCAGCTAGTACACCTTCTTCAACTGCTGCTCTTGTAGAATGAAGAGCATCTTCCACTCTTGCTTTCTTTTCTTTCATTTCTACTTCAGAACCTGCACCAACTTTAATTATTGCAACACCACCAGCTAATTTAGCTACACGCTCTTGTAGTTTTTCACGGTCGTAATCAGACGAAGTATCTTCTATTTGAGTTCTTATTTGATTGACTCGTCCAGAAATAGTATCGGAAGATCCGGCCCCATCTATAATGGTTGTGTCTTCTTTGTCGAGTTCGACTCTCTTGGCTTGACCTAAATCCTCAATAGTTGCTCCTTCTAGATTGAGTCCCACTTCTTCACATATCACTGTTCCGCCAGTCAATATAGCAATATCCTCAAGCATTGCTTTCCTTCTGTCTCCAAAGCCTGGAGCTTTGCAAGCAGAAACTTTAACTACACCTCTCATGTTATTGACTACTAAAGTTGCCAAAGCTTCACCTTCAACATCTTCAGCTATAACCAAGAGTGGCTTTCCAGCTTTTGCTACGGATTCAAGGAGTGGAAGTAATTCGCGGATATTAGCGATTTTTTTATCATGCAGCAGAATGTAGGGGTCTTCCAATTCTGCAGTCATTCTGTCTTGATTATTTATGAAATAGGGAGAAAGGTAGCCTCTATCGAATTGCATACCCTCTACAACCTCAAGTTCATTCTCAATTCCATTGCCCTCTTCAACAGTGATAACACCTTCTTTACCAACTTTTTGCATCGCCTCTGCGATAATTTCTCCAACCGAAGTATCGCTGTTTGCTGAGATGGTACCTACTTGTGCTATGGCAGTTTCGTCTTCGCAAGGTTGCGCAGCATCTTTCAGAGTTTCAACAGCTGCTGCAACAGCCTTATCTATACCTCTTTTTAAGTCCATAGGATCAAAGCCAGCCGCAACAGATTTTAATCCTTCGCTTACGATGGATTGTGCCAAAACTGTAGCCGTGGTTGTGCCATCACCTGCTTCATCAGAGGTTTCAGAGGCAACGGTTTTAAGCATCTGAGCGCCCATGTTTTCAAATTTATCTTTAAGTTCTAATTCTTTTGCAACCGACACACCATCCTTTGTTACAGTAGGTGCACCGAAAGACTTATCTAGAATTACGTTTCTTCCTTTGGGTCCAAGGGTCACTCTTACTGCATCCGATAAGATATTAACACCTGCTAACATGCTTTGACGGGCTGCTTCACCAAATTTAACTTCTTTTGCCATTTTTAACCTCTTTTAAATAATTATTTCTTGAGAATACCAAGAATATCGTTTTCATTAAGAACCACTAGCTCTTCACTATCTACTTTGACAGTATTGCTGCCAGCGTACTCACCAAATACAACCATATCGCCAGCTTTCACTGCAATAGCTTGAATTTCTCCCTTATCATTAGTTTTTCCAGGACCTACTGCTAACACTTCACCTGTAGAAGGTTTTTCTGCTGCAGAACCAGGAAGGACAATACCGCCTTCACTAGTTTCTTCTTCATCGGTGCGTCTAACTAAGACGCGATCTCCTAAAGGTACAAATTTCATCTGTTTATCTCCATTTAATAATAAACACTACGTTAAAAAGGCCGCCATTCTAATCTAGAAAAGCCAAACGTCAATCTCATTGAAGCCTCTTTGCAATAAATTTGGGGATAAATTCTGAATTTGCAAGCTTTCAAGCCAAATTTTATTCATCTTTCTTATATTCACCTTCAATCCATTCACCTTTAATTTCTTCTTTTTGTTGAGAAAAGCCTGAAACATTAAAAAAACTCGATGCCACTTTGGATATGAGAAAGCGTCTAGTAAAAGGAATTAAACATATGAACCCGATGAAATCAGTAACAAATCCAGGGGTGAGCAATAAAGCCCCTCCCACGGCTAAGAAAATCCCAGTAACTATCTCCTCGGCAGGTAACTCAGACTGCATTAATTTATTTCTAGCATTGAGCAAGGTCTGAAAGCCTTGTTGACGAAGAAGAAATAGACCCATAATTGCTGTTAAAAGAACTAAAGCTATTGTGTTAAAAGCTCCGATCAAGGTACCAACCTGTATAAGGAAGTACATTTCTAAAATGGGTAAAACAATAAAAGTAGGTAAGAAATATTTCATTTAAATCTCTTAACTAAAAATATTGGGGTAAAAAGCAAATAAACAAGTGATCTAACTTGAAGAAAAAATGAGTTTTTTCTTCCAGACAATATAGGAAAGCACTATTGCTGGTATTCCTAAAGCACAAGCAATTAAAAAGAAATCGTGATAACCAAACTCATTGACTACAAAGCCTGATGAACCACCAAGTATTCTAGAGGGAACAGTTCCTAAAAGTACCAATAAAGCATATTGAGTAGCTGTAAAGCTAGGTGAGACTACTCTAGATATAAAAGTTATAGCTACAGTTCCAACATAACCCTGTGTGAAATTATCCATTCCTATAACCGCCCAAAGAAATTGGAGTTCATTGGTTGGATCTAGATCAGTTCCTAAATAATTTAAATACACAAAAGGTAAATTAGTTAATGCGGTGAGTAGGGCACCATAAAAGATATTAATTTCAAGCCCGAAACGATGTACCAACAAACCTCCTGCAAAAACCCCAATTATTGTGACAGCCGTTCCAAAGAAATTTGTTACTAATGCCACTTCGATTTCAGTAAAACCCATCTCTCTATAGAAAGGCATGGCCATAGGACCCAAAAACATATCGCTTAAGCGATAAAAGAATATGAGCAAAAGCAATAATCCAACTTCTGTTTTGTATCGATCGTACAGGTCCACAACAGGGTCAACAAAAGAGTCTTTAAGCCACCTTCCTGGGTGAGAAAAGACCGAAATATATGGTCGAACTATTCTTTCTGGTTCAGGCATTTTAAAAAATATAAAAACAGATAAAATTAAGAAAACTAAAGCAACTATAAGGTAAGCATTGCTGTATCCAATCGTGCCGCCTAAGATAAAACCAACTACTTGCGCGAACCATACACCCCCTACTCGCCAACCTAATTGATAGTTCGCAGCTGCTTGACCTAATTCTTCTTTCTCAACTAATTCTATTCTTAATGCGTCTATGCAAATGTCCTGAGTAGCTGAAAAAAAGGCCAAAGCAAAAACACAAATAACCAAAAGCTCAAGATTCTGCTTAGGGTCATTCATTCCAATGGCGATCAAAAAAATAAAAGATAAGAATTGTGCCACCACTAGCCAGCTTTTTCTTTGCCCAATTCTTTTTAGAAAAGGTAATTGAATTCTATCTACTAAAGGAGCCCAAACTGCTTTAAACGCATAGGTTAAAAAGACAAGTGATAGCAATCCTATTGAAGCTCTATCAACACCTGACTTAGAAAGCCAAAAACTTAAGGGATCAAGAATCATTCCATAAGGAATACCCGCCAAAAGTCCTAGTAATACAATAAGTAGTAGATTTGGCTTTAAGTAAGCCTTAAGAGAGATAGCCCAAGCATTCATTTCAGTCTCTAAAATTCTCAAATTGCAGAGGAAGATCAAAACTGGCTTCTTTCAACATTTCTATAACCTGTTGTAAGTCATCCCTTTTTTTACCATTCACTCTAATGCTATCGCCTTGCACTGAAGCCTGCACTTTGACTTTTGATGATTTAATCATTTGCATAATCTTCTTAGCTATTTCTTGATCAATGCCTTCTTTTAACAATATTTCTTGCTTTGCACTCCCAGTTGATACTTCTATGCTTTCAATCTTCAAGCTTTTAAGGTCGACTCCTCTTTTGGCCAGAGATTCTTTAAGTATGGGGAGCATCTGGTGTAACTGGAATTCTTCTTGAGAAGAAAGAGTTACCTTACCTTCACTTAAATCAAATCTTGCGCCTGTCCCTTTAAAGTCAAATCTATTCTCAATAACTCTATTAGCCTGATCTACGCCATTCGTTACTTCATGGGCATTTAATTCAGATTTAATATCAAAAGATGGCATTTTTTACTCCTTAACTGATAATAAGTGTCCATTGACCCAGAAATTATATTAAAAAGATAGCTTTCTGTTATCTAACAACATTTATGAAAACGAAGCTTGTAATTATCTTAAGCTGCTTGGTAGTCTTAACTTTAAGTGCTGAAGAGGAAAAAATTGAAGAGATTGTAAGCATAGGTTCAAAAATTCCTCAAAAAAAGATAGAAGTGAATTCCACCATTGATATTATTGATAAAAAAGATCTGAAAAGGCTTGCCCCTAAAGACTTTATTAGCATTCTCAGTAATTACTTAGGAATAGATACCAGCAGTAACGGGGGTTTAGGTCAGTATTCTTCGTTATTTCTAAGGGGCTCTAATAGCAACCACACTTTAGTAAAAGTAAATGGAGTGAAAATCAATCCTTACACCGCTGGAGGAGCCGCGATAAATAATATAGATCCCAGTTTAATATCTCGTATCGAAATAGGATCAGGCCCTTTTTCATCAACTCATGGATCGGAAGCTATAGGAGGTGTGATAAATATCTCAACTGTTCCTGATCAACAGGATTCATTATTACAACTGTCAATAACTAGAGGGACAGATAACTATAAAAAAGAAAACTTTCAGAAAAATTGGACTAAAAAAGATAAATCATTAAATGTTTTTCTTCTGAAAACCAAATCAGAAGGTTTCCCCAGCCTACTTAGTTCTTCAATTAACAACGGTTACAAAAATAAAAGCTTAGGAGGATCCTTTGATTCTAAGAAAGATCAAGCAAAAATTAATATCTCTACATGGTTATCTAAAGGACAAACTGAATACTTAGATTTCCAATCAAATCCATTATCTTATAATTATGAAACCTCAGCCCATTCCTTTAGCTACCTCTTTGAACACAAAGATCCCTTCTTAGTTTCTCTAAATTTAAGTGCCGCCAAAGATTTAATTGATCAGAATCAACTCAATGATTTAGATCAAAAAGATAAAACAGAAACAGACAGCCTAAATTTTGAGTTAATGCTTTCCAGCCCTTCTGATAACGATTTCGCCTATGCTGTAATTTATGTTCAAGAAAAGCAAAAAGTAAATTATTCTAGTTTTGGAACTCATTTTCAAAAAAATACAAAGACGACTTCTTTCTTGACTGAGAGCAAATTAAAAATAAAAACAAATTTGGTTAGAGTTAAGCTACGACTTTCAAATCATGATTTATATGGCTCTCATAAATCTTGGAATATAGGCTATAAAAAAGACCTAAATCCTTTCTGGTCAGTAAGATTTAATAGTGGTTCTGCTTTCAGATCACCTAATAGTTCAGAGTTATACGGTTATGGTTCAAACATCAACCTGCATCCTGAGATTTCTAAAAGTGAAGAATTTGCAATGGAAAAAACAAGTGATGATTCTATTTTTAGCATAGTCGCCTTCAACAATAATATTAAGAATCTTATTAATTTTGATTTTCAAGAAAATACCCTAAAGAACATAGAACACAGTACTACTAAAGGTTTTGAAATTAGATATCTATGGGAGGATAAGCCTATCAATGGAAGACTCTTATTTAGATACCAGGATCCTAAAGATGATGCTGGCTTACAACTTCTGAGAAGATCAAAGAAGTCTTTAAGTCTTAATATTTATAGAGATCTTAGCTTTGGAACTTTAAATCTTAATCTATCTGCCTTTGATAAAAGAAGAGATTTTGGTGATATACCTCTTCCTAAATATCATCTACTGCACTTAACTTTCTTAAAGGAAATACTAAACCAAATAAGCATTTCATTAAAAGTAGAGAATATTTTAAATAAAGAATATTTTACTGCTTCAGGATTCAATGGCTATTATCAAAACCAGGGAAGATCTTTGTGGTTAAATGCCACTTACGGAATTCAACAATAATAATGGCTAAGAGAATTACAAAAGTTACCACAAAAAGAGGGGACGATGGCACAACTGGAATGGGAGATGGCACAAGAGTTACAAAATCAAATCTCTTAATTAAGGCCATCGGAGATTTAGATGAACTTAATTCTTGGATAGGACTGCTTTGTTCCCTAGAAGGACTTAAAGAAAACAAGGAATACTTACAAAATATTCAGAACCGTCTTTTTGATATTGGTGGCATCTTGACCACGAAATCAAAAATTCCCTTAAATAAAATACACTTGCACAAACTGGAAACTGAAACCGAAAAATTAAATACCGGTCTTCCAGATCTAGAGAACTTTATACTTCCCGGAGGAAGCAAAAGGTCTTCTGTCATTCACATCGCTAGAACCGTATGCAGGCGAGCCGAAAGATCATTAATAGATGCAAATGCGTCTGAAAAAATGGAGAAAAGCTGTTTGATCTATATAAATAGACTCTCAGACTTCTTATTTGTTTTGGCTAGAAGAATGAATTTAGATTCTGGAATAGAAGAAGTGCTCTGGATCCAAGAGTAATTAAGCTAATGAATTCTTATACTTACTCCAATCGAAAGACTCCCCGGGGTCTGTTTTCCTGCTAGGAGCAATATCACAGTGTCCAACTATTCTTTCACTAGTTATTTCTGAATAGGTTTTTATTAGACACCTAGTTAAATCTATTAAAGATGAGTATTGTTCATCAGAGTATGGTTCCGTGTCGGTCCCTTCAAGCTCTATGCCAATTGAAAAATCATTGCACTCTTTTTGTCCCTCAAATTCTGATGCTCCGGCGTGCCAAGCTTTCTTACTAAAGTCTACAAATTGGATCAAATCGCCCTTTCTGTTTATAAACAAATGGCTAGAGACTTGGAGATTTACTATTTCCTCGAAAAAGGGATGTGTAGAAGAATCTAATTTATTCTGAAAAAAATCCACAACGTAAGGACCCCCAAATTCACCGGGAGGAAGGCTTATATTGTGAATAACTAGGAGGGTGGGTTCCACTCCTTCCGTTCTCTCAGAGAAATTTGGAGATTCTATAAATTCGGCTTGATCCACCAGATGATTGGTTATTGTAAACAATGAAACTCCTAACGTCTTATCCTCTCTCTATGCATTGTCGGAGGCTTTCCTTTCCACATGTTGTCCTTATATTTACGATGAGTGTCCTTTTTCATTTTGGAAGAATCCATCAGCTCTCTTCTATCTAGAACTTCATCTGAGTTCTTATCCATTTCATCAAATTTCTTTTGGATAGGAGACATAAATTCTTCTTTAGAAACCTTATTGTTCCCATTTAAATCCAAGGTTTTAAATTTGATGTCTTTGGCAATTTTCGGTCCAACCTCTCGACCCTTAGAAAGCTCTTCAGAATTTAGATATCCGTCTTTATTTTTATCTAAAGCTTTAAAGATTGCCTCGCTAACTTCTTTCTTACCTTCTGGAGGAGGTCCTTTTGGCGGTCCTCTTCTTTTAGGCCTTTGTCCTGGTTCAGGACGTCTTTTTGATCCGGTAATAAATTCTTTTTGGTCTATCTTTTGATCGTCATTTCTATCTAGCTTATCTGCCATTTTAGAGAGCATTTTTTCTTCCCTCAAACCTTCTTCAATATCCATTTCTTGCCTTGTGATATTTCCATCTGAATTCCGATCTAAAAATGAAAACATTCTTTCGCTACGCGAGCTAAATTCCACAAAACTTAAAACGCCGTTTTGGTCTTTATCCATGTGCATCATATTTTTGTTTTTCTTACCTGGCTCGGCTTGAAGGCATAAAGATAGAGAAAAAAGTGCGCTTAATACAAATATATAATTAATGTTTTTCATGTTCATTCCTTGCGTTAAAAATAACACTTGATTTGCGCTATAGACAAATTAAAAACTCTAGGGTTCAAAATTACTAGTCCCTTAACTCTTTGGGTAATTTAAAGAAAATTCCTTCATCTTGTCTATCTTCTCCCTTTTTTAGGTCAATGTCGAAGTTTTGAGTTAGTGACTCTAACAAATCTCTTACTAAATGTTCTGGGGCCGAAGCTCCGGATGTTATTCCCAAGACTTTCTTTTCTTTAAACCACTTAAGATTTAGATCTGCTGCGGTATCAATAAGGTACGACTCTACCCCGGATCTTTCAGCTATTTCTCTTAATCTATTGGAATTAGAGCTATTTTTAGACCCAATAACTAATATCAGATCACACTCAAGAGCTAGTTGTTTTACAGCATCTTGCCTGTTTTGGGTTGCATAACAAATGTCATCTCTGCGGGGACCTAAAATTGAAGGAAATCTTTGCTTAAGTATTTCAATGATTTCTTGAGTATCATCTACTGAAAGAGTTGTTTGGGTTACAAAAGATAGATTGTGAGGGTCTTTAACTAATATTTCTTTGGCCTCTTTTTGGGACTGAACCAAATAAATCTTTCCACCATTAGAAGTATCATATTGACCCATTGTGCCCTCAACTTCTGGATGATTTTTATGCCCTATCAGTATGCACTCTCTACCTGCCCTGGAATGCTGTTCAACTTCAGAATGAACTTTACTTACTAAAGGGCAAGTTGCATCAAATACATCTAAACCCTTTGTTCCAGAATGGTTTTGCACCTCTTTTGAGACACCATGAGCACTGTATATCACGGTAGAGCCTGAGGGAATTTCAGAAATTTCTTCAACAAATATTGCTCCCTTTTCTCTTAACTCATCGACTACGGTTTGATTGTGTACAACTTCATGCTTTACATAGACCGGGGGGCCATTTTGCTCGATTACTTTGTTCACAATCTCTATGGCTCGACCCACTCCAGCACAAAACCCTCTAGGATTGGCCAAAATTACTTTCATGTTTCTTTAATCCTTTCAATGAAAAAGAAATAGCCCAGATAAAAGATGATTCCAAGTGTTATGTAACTGTCTGCCATATTAAAGACATAAAAAGAATAATGTTGGTAGAAAGCGTGTACAAAATCTACAACGTATCCTAACAACAGTCTGTCTATTAAATTCCCCAGTCCTCCCGAAATTATAAGTAAAAGAGAAATCAACTCTAACTGATGTTTTGGTGTTTTCTTATAAAGGAGGAAAACTAAGTAGGCCAAAATACCTGCAACAAAAGCTACCAAGAGCCACCTAGAAAACTCTCCCCCTTCATCAAAGATACTGAAAGCAATTCCTGTATTGTGAATCAAAGTAAAATTCAAAAAAGGGAATACGTTTAAAGATTCACCTAAGCTGAGATGAGAAGAAATAAAAAACTTTGAAAGCTGATCTAGTCCCACCAAGAAAATGATGAAAAAAACTATTGCACCTTTTTTCATAGTTAAGCAAAGAGCCTGACCTCGCCTTTTCCGTCAATGTTCTCCAAGCATCTATTGCATAAAGTGGGATGATCTTTGATTGAACCAACTTCAGGTCTGCTATGCCAACACCTTTCACATTTTCCTTCTTGAGTCTTGGAAATTTTTATTTTTAATCCTTCTATTTCTGTTTCTTCACCTTCACCATTTTCTTTTAAGACTTTTGCTTCAGAAGTAATGAATACAAACCTCAATTCTTCAGAAAACTTTCGTAGAATGCTTTCCAAATCTTTAGAGCAGAATAATTCAATTTCTGCTTCTAACGCGGAACCAATAAGGCCAGAATTTCTTGAAGATTCGATAATCTTATTAACTTCAGATCTAACCTTAAGGACTTGTTGCCATTCACTTTCAGATATTGATCCTTCTGAAGAACAAACCCAGTCTTCAAACCATTCAGATAAATGCACTGATTCAAGATCAGAATGGTATAAACGCCAAGCCTCTTCAGCTGTAAAGCTAAGTATGGGAGCAATCCAACGTACTAATGCCTCCAAAATCTGAAATAAAGTAGTTTGAGATGATCTTCTGGCTAAAGATTCTTTGCCACAGGTATAAAGACGATCTTTGAGAATGTCTAAATAAAACCCGCCTAAATCATTGGAACAAAAATTGTGTATTTTGTTGAAGGCTAGATGAAATTGATAATTTTGATAATCTTCTATTAATTCCTTTTGGAGGTTTTGAGTTTTAATCTCCATGAATCTATCGATTTCGGTTAATTCATTTTCTTTTACACGACTCGCCGAATCGAAATCATGAACATTTCCCAATAAAAATCTTATGGTATTTCTGATTCTTCTATACGTATCTGAAACTCCTTGCAATCTGGTATCAGATATAACCATTTCATTCCTATAATCGGTTGATGCTATCCATGCCCTTAAGACATCTGCTCCTCGAGAATTCCATATTTCTTGAGGTGAAATGGTATTCCCAAGGGACTTGGACATCTTTTTTCCCTCAGCATCGACAACAAAACCATGTGTCAAAACTCCTTTATAAGGAGGTGTGTCATTTATGGCCATACTCGTAAGTAACGATGACTGAAACCACCCTCGGTGCTGATCTGAGCCCTCTAGATAAAGATCTGCCGGGAACTGCAATTCTTCATCGGCCAAGACGCAAGCATGCGTTACGCCCGAATCAAACCACACATCCAGGATATCAGTTATTTTTTCATAATTTGATGAATCTTTAATAAGGTCTTCTATCTTGACTTCGTGCCAGTACTCTATTCCCTGCTTTTCTATCTTTTTAGCAATCTCCTCAATTAATTGATTGGTGTCCGGATGTAACTCTCTTGTTTCCTTATGAATTAGAAGGGGGATAGGAACACCCCATGCTCTCTGACGCGATATACACCAATCAGGTCTATCCAACATGCTGGACATCCTGGTTTCACCCCAAGAAGGCTCCCACTTTACTTCCTTGATGGCCTTATTAGCATTTGCAAGCAAAGAACCTTTATCCAGACCTATAAACCATTGAGGAGTGGCTCTAAACATTAGTGGTGTTTTGTGCCTCCAACAATGCGGATAACTATGTTCATAGTCGGCTAGTGCAAAAAGAGTGCCCTCTTCTTTTAGTACTTCAATGATCTTTTCATTAGCCTTAAAAGCGAATAGACCCCCTACATGTTCTTCATCAGAATTAAAAGTTCCGTTGTTCTTAACCGGACTTAGTACATCTAAATCATACTCTTTGGCTACTAAGTAGTCTTCAAGACCATGCCCTGGCGAGGTATGGACGATTCCAGTTCCAACCTCTGTTGTTACATGATCGCCTAATACGAACTTTGAAGGTCTATTTAAGTAAGGATGCTTGGCTTCTAATCCCTCTAATTTTATACCTTTACAAGAAGCTAAAACTTCGAAGTTTTTTACACCAATCCGTTCAAGTGTAGGTTCTATTAACTCCTTACCTATAAGAAGGCCATAATCCTTTGAGCTTTCTTTTATTTGAACTAAACAATAATCGAATTCGGCATTAACTGTAAGTGCTACATTCCCTGGTAGGGTCCAAGGAGTGGTAGTCCAACTTGAAACATAAATAAACATATCCAAGTCTAGATTGAAAATAGAGTTTATTTTTTTAACCTCAATAGGGAATCCAAAATCTATGGAGGGTGAAATCTTGTCTTGATATTCAACTTCAGCTTCCGCCAGTGCAGAGCCACAATCAACACACCAGTGGACAGGCTTATCTCCTCTATGTACATACCCCTTTGAGATTATTTGACCCAAAGAACGAACTATACCTGCTTCAAATTGACGATCCATTGTCAGATAGGGATTTTTCCAATCTCCCAAAACTCCCAATCTTTTAAACTCCTCTTTTTGTATTTCTATCTGGTCTTTAGCATAATTTCGACAAGCTTCTCTAAACGCTTTTGCGGTTACTTTATCGCCTACCTTGCCTAGCTTCTTTTCCACATTTAATTCAATGGGTAGGCCATGACAATCCCAACCAGGAATGTAAGGGGAGTATTTACCACTTAGAGTTTGAGATTTAACAACAATATCTTTTAATGTTTTATTTACAGCGTGGCCAATATGAATAGCCCCATTTGCATAGGGAGGACCATCATGAAGTACAAATTTATCCTTACCTTTCCCTTTCTTTTTTAACTTTTTATATAGCTCTATTTCTTCCCAATATTTCAATAACTCAGGCTCTTTATTAGGAAGATTTGCCTTCATTGCAAACTCTGTTTTAGGTAGATTAAGAGTTTCTTTATAGTCTTTCATGTTAATTTTTTGCACTTTATACGAAATAACTCTCAGCTGTAGAAATATCTTTAAAAATCTGATCTTTTAAAGCATTCAAATTTTCAAATTTTTTTTCATCTCTTACTTTTTTCAAAAATTCTACAGTCAATCTTTTGCCATAAATTTTTTCGGAAAAATTTAATAGATGTACTTCTAAAACAGGTGAATCTCCCCCCACTGTGGGCCTTATTCCCATATTGGCTATGCCTCTTAATTTCTTTTTATCAAGCAAAGCTTTAACAATGTAAACACCAGAAATAGGCAATTTATTCTTAGGAAGCCATAAATTTGCTGTAGGAATCCCAAGTTGACCGCCTAACTGGTTCCCGTAAACTACTTTTCCAGAATAAGTGAAAGGCCTACCCAAAAATTTATTGGCCTTTTCAAAATTGTTTTCTGTTAGAGCCTCTCTTATTCTGGTGCTGCTTACTCTTTCTCCATCAATTTCATAAGTTTCGGTGTTAGAAACTTCTATCGAATTCTGAGTTCCCCAGTTTTTAAGCAGACTGAAATCTCCTTCTCGGTTGGCCCCAAATCTAAAATCATCTCCTATTACTAATTTTTTAATGTGAAGTCTTAACAAGATTTGATTTAAGAAGTCTTCAGGCGTCATAGATCTCAATTGATTATTGAATTTCAAGAAAAAAGCAAATTCAACACCAAACTCCTTCATCTTCCTCACTTTTTCTTGCCATGGGAAAATTCGGGGTGGCTTTGAAGTCTCCAAACCGGCTGCTTCAGAAAAAAATTCTTGAGCGTGTGGCTCAGTAAAGATTATTAGCCTTTTAAGCCTGTGAATATCCGCTTCCTCCTGCATGGTTTTTAATATCTGCTGATGACCAAGATGAAGGCCATCAAAGTTTCCGATGGTTGCCACAGTTGAGATCTCAGGAAAATTAGATCTGAAAAGTTCTATATTATTTGTTCCTCGAATCAAATACATAGTTAACCTTTTAAATCTCTTAACCTAAGTCCTGAAATCCACAACACAGCAAGATAAGTAGCTATGCCACTAAAAGTTATAAGCAAAAGCTGCATAAAACGGACCACTTGATCTAACTCCCTCCATGCAAACATCTCTACATTCATTAGATTAACTATTACAGTCATAACTAAACAAGCAGCCAATATTCTTCCTAAAAAAATGATCCATCCTTTTTGAACTTGATAAATCTTATTTTTTAAGAGAATAAAGAGCAATATAGTAATACTAAAATATGCGGCAATAGAACTAGCTATTGCTAAACCAACATGATTGAAACCTAAATAAAAAGCGAGTAACCAAGCTAAAACAGCGTTAACTACCATAGAGGCTGCAGCAACTTTCAAGGGCGTTTTAGGGTTCTGACGAGCAAAAAAGCCAGGGATCAACACTTTAATCAGCATGAAGGCAATCAAGCCTAATGCAAGTGCTATGAGGCTAAAAGACGCCTGTCTCGTGTCTGTTGCAATAAACTCCCCGCGCTCAAATAAGGTAAGAATGATTGGTTCTGATAAGAGAACTAAACCTATAACTGAAGGAACCCCTATTAACAAAACTAATCTTATAGACCAGTCCATTGTTCTCGAGAATCCTTCCTTATCTTCAGTTTGATGCAAAGAAGAAAGTCGGGGAAGTAACACCGTACCTATGGCAATAGCAAAAATACCAAGCGGTAACTGCATTAACCTGTCGGAAACATACAACCAAGTTGGGCTACCCGTAGGTAAAAAAGAAGCCAATATGGTGTCCACGAGCATATTAAGCTGACTAACACCTCCTGCAATTATTCCTGGAATCATTAGATAAAGAACTTTTTTAACCCCAGGGTGGTTTAAATTTAGAGAAAAGTTAGGAAGTAATTTTAATTTTATTAAAGGATAGATTTGTATTAAAAGTTGAATACACCCAGCAACAAACATGCCCCAAGCTATAGCATAAATAGGAACTTCATAAAGTGGTGCTATCCAAATTGCAGTGCAAACTAATATGAGGTTATAGAAAACAGGAGTTAAAGCTGGAATTGAAAACTTTCCATAGGTATTCATTATGGATCCAGATAAAGCCACCAGAGAGACAAAGAAAAGGTATGGAAAAGTTATTCTTAGAATGTCTGTAGCCAATTCGTTTTTAATTGGTTCTGAGTAAAAACCCGGAGCAAAAATAAAGACAAAAATAGGAGTAAGTAAAAGAACAATAAGAGTAATAAGCAACAGGCTTGAACTGAGAACCCCAAAAATATTGTTTATTAAAACTCTTACCTCACTCTCATCACTACCTTCCTTGTATTCTGAAAGTACTGGCACGAAAGCTTGGTTGAAAGCACCTTCAGCAAATATCCTTCTAAATACATTAGGAATCTTTGTGATTACTATATAAGCATCCAGGGCGACCCCGGCCCCTAAGAGAGAAGTAAAAACAATATCTCTAACTAACCCCAGAAGTCTGGAAATAAAAGTCCAGAAGCTCACTATGCTTGAGCTAGCTAGTAATTTGACAGAGTTTCGATTTTTTTGCGATTCTGGTTTATCTGAACTCAGGTTCAATCCTCTTCTAAATTCTTCGGTTTTAAATCCAAGGAAACAGAATTAATGCAGTATCTTAGGCCAGTAGGTTGTGGGCCATCAGGAAAAACATGACCTAGATGCGCCTCACATTTTTGACAATGCACTTCAATTCTTTTTATACCCAGAGATAGGTCCTCTTCCGCTTTCACACTTTCTTCTGAAGCAGGCTCCCAAAAACTTGGCCATCCTGTTCCCGAATCAAATTTACTGGAAGAATCAAAAAGTTCTGCTCCACAGCAAACACAATTGTATGAACCCTCGACCTTAGTGTCGTTGTATTTTCCACTAAAAGCCGGTTCAGTCCCTTGCTCTTGCGTGACATAACGCTGTTCTGCAGTTAAATCACCTGTGTCTTTTTCATTAATCATAAAAAATTATCCTGATGTCGCTTTTCTCAAAACTGAAAAATAAGATTTCTCAATGCACATCTTATCTCTTAGAGGTTCTCCTTTCAGCATTTCATGTACTTTTGGTAGGTTATACCAAGGACAGTTGGTAAAGAGATGGTGTTCTAGATGAAAGTTTACATGGTGAGGAACCAGTAAGTACCTTGTTAAAAAGGATGCCTTGGTAGTCCTGGTATTATTGAGATTAGTTTCACCTGGAGTAACTGAATGTTCAGCAATATTTCTTATCCTAACTATTAGGCTGTAGTAGGTAAATGCAGGAATCCACCAAAGCAGGAAGTAGATAGACCAATGGAAAAAATAACTAAATTGGTAATTAAAAATCCACTGATCTTATCTGATATTTTTTTTATCTTTCCTTTGAAGTTGTCAGCTTCTGAAGAAAAAATTGATTTGAGCGCAATTGAATATCTTTTAAATCCAGTTTGGCCAGTTAAGTCCCTAATGACTTTTCTACGAAAACTTGCTTTTGTTATAGGGAAAGGTGCACTTAGACTTATATCAGGATCATTTTCTGATTCTGTAAACCTATGATGTGTTAGATGATATGTCCTATAAGGGCGATTATCTGAAAATATTGGGAATGCACAAAACCATTGGGAAGCAAAGTCATTAATTTTTTCACTAGAGAATAAGAGATTGTGTGCTCCATCATGAGCTAAAACTGCTAATGCAAATTGTCTACTGCCTATTACAACTACTGAAAGTAAGAAAGTTAAAGCATTTGGGAAGTAAAAGAATAAAACCATGGCAGCTATAATTTGCAACCAATTTAGAAAAATGGAAACTACATTAATCCAGTCCCTTTTCTTCCTTATAACCTTGAGCTCTTCTTTTGATAGAAGGTCAAGGGGTTTGTAATCTTTAGCCATTACTTGGTCTCCTATTAAGATTATATATAAGGTTTAGCTAAAGGCATATTTAGATCATTTCTTAAATAGACAAAAAAAACGGCCACATAGTGACCGTTTCTCTATAAATTTACCTTTATTCTGAAGACACCAGTCTTATATTCTCAGAAGCATAGATCCTTGGGGCATCACAATTGAGAATGCTCTCAGGTCTCGTACCTGCCCTCATTGCAGCTAAATTATTATCCCTACCTCGACCATACTCTTCCACTGAAGTGTATCCAATGGCTAATAAGAAGTCGTGTTCATAAGAAGTAGGTGAACCAGCTCCAGGCCACCAACGCCATACTCCTCCTTCAAAGCCATTCTCATCATTGTAAGCATTCCAGGCTTTATCATTTTCAGCTAAATCAAGTCCTGTTTTGCCTTCCTTAAAAGAACAATTTGCTACAGATAAATAGCCTGCTTGTCCCTCTTCAAAAGAGGTTTTTGGAGCTCTCGCTTCAATTACCCCATATAAAGCTTGTCCTGTGCAGTCAGTCACCTTTGCCCATTTAGCACCGATGGTATCAGCACCTGTAGCTAACCACTCATCCTGTATACGCCCCATTGATGCAGCATTCTCAGCGAAACCAATCCAGGCAAAGTCAAAGTCCACATCTTCAGTAGAGGTATAGAGTGGAGTTAAAACCCAAGCGTTATAAGGAAGGCTAAAATTTTTATCAGCATTACCCTTCCACTGAGAAATTACTCTTTTGACGTCACCCATATCATTGCCTTGTGTAAATTTACACTGCAATGCTTCCATTGAGAAAGCGTTAGGAAAGTGATTATCACTAAAACCTAAACTTAGGAAACAAGACGTTAAAATCAATAATGTTATTTTTTTCATAATTTACCTCCTTATTAGTTACTAGAGTAAAGGGTTGTGCAGGTTTGAACCCATTCGTGTTCTGGGGTTCTCAAAGTAGGAAATTCTTGACTTGCTTCACTCATCCATGAGGACCACCTTTGATCCATAAATGCGCCTAATCTTGATAAATTTGGAGCTTGAACGCTGGCTATTACCATTCCTGCTCTATCTCCAGCACCAGAAGCTTCAAATACTCCAACCTCTATATCACCAAAACCATTTTCAGCTGCTGCAGTCTCCATAGCACTTATAGCTTTTATATAGGTCTGAACATCATCAGGTGTAGACAGAAGGTTATATTGAGCGGTAGTTTCACCCTCTCCATATACACTAACTGTATTTTTAATTATTCCATAGGTATCTCTTCTTTCTACAGTTCTTGATCTCGATATTTTTTGTATTTCTCTAACTGATGGAGCATGTTGAAAAACATCATTTGACGACGCGTAACCTACTGAGAGAGATGGTGAGACACTCCAAATAAAATGTTCCCCCATCATTTGTGCCCCTGAAGAAGGTGAGCAGATTCCAAAAGCAACAACGTTATCTCCCCATGCTTCTTTAAAAACAGGTACTGCATTAGTTATCCACTTCATGTACTTAACAGGGTCATCAGTAGTTATAGTTATAACTCCTAATCCAGGTGTTGCGAGAACACCAAAAGAAGTGAAAACCAAGAACACTGACAAAGTAATATTCTTTATATATTTCATATTTTTTCCTTTTATTGTTTAGTTAGGCGTTGATAACCTGACATTCTTGGCAGAGTAAACTCTCTGGTCAGTACAAGTCATCAGCTCTCCGTACAAGCCCACAGCTACCATATTACCCCCACCGTTTACATTTCCTTCAGCAACTTTACCCCAGCTCTGTAAAGAATCTATAGTGGAAGCTAGGAGAAAATCAGCTGTAAATTCAGTAGAAGAAACTCCAGATCCAGGATACCACCTATAAAGACCACCCACAGCATCGCTACTATCTAAGTAGGTATTCCACTGTTCATCAGCTGCTAATACAGCTTCACGGGTTGCTCCTTCAGATAAAGTACATTCACTAATTGTTAAGTATCCATCGCCGACTGGGGCTTTAGGTGCTCTAATCACTTCAGTTCCCCACAGACTGTGTTCATCGCAAGGAACAACAGAATTGAATTTATCGTTGATCTTAGATCCTTCTTCAGTAAGCATAACTTCTGATGCTCTACCCATCTCTTCAAAGTCTGATGAAAAACCAATCCAATAGATGTCATGAGTTTCCGAAGAATTAAAATAATAAGGAGTAAGTACCCAGGCAGAATAATTAGTTCCTGTTGTGTCTGAGTATTTATTCCATTCTTTTACGACTCGCATCAAATCATTCATATCTCTGTTTTCAGAAAAATTGCATCCAAATGCTTCCATTGGTCCAAAAGTAGGAATGTGGTTATCTGAATAAGATAAAGAACAAAAAGATACTAGGGTTGAAATTAAAAAAACTTTTAATATTTTTTGCATATAATCCTCCAATAATTTATTGCCCTTCAACCATATCATAGAAGAATAATTTTTTAACAAAAAAACTAGGACAAAAATACTAGCAATTTTTTGAAGATCTAATTGTTTTTGTCTTTATTGTTTATTAGAGGGAAGTATTAAACTTCTTATCCAGCCTAAAAGATGGTTTTGTTTCAAATCAATTTTATCTAAATAATCGTACAACTCTTCTAGAGCACCAGGATCTTTAAAAAGGTCCATTCTTGTAACCTTTTCTTCATTAGGGTTAAGTTTTTTTATTATCTTCGCAGGGTTCCCTCCCACTATGACATTATCTGGAACATCTTTAACAACTATTGCTCCAGCAGCGACAATAGAGTTTTCTCCAATGGTAACTCCCTTGCCTACAACAGCTCTATCTCCAATCCACACATTGTCCTTTAGCTCTACTTTCTTAGTGCTGCCCACAGGTTCTGCTCTCTTGTAAATGCCATGCCAATCTGCATCTGAAATATAAGACCCGTTAGCAAACATACAGCCTTTACCAATTTTGATCTCTGTTGCAGCTGCAATTCTTACTCCAGGAGTGAAAAGACAATAATCATCTGCGTAAATCTTTCCATTAAATTCACCCAAGTTCCAAGTAGTCAATCTAATGTTGCTATCTGAAGTTGCAACAAAGGTTGC
>JYMV01002179.1_pt1 | contig 24154 bp, 23 predicted proteins | sample 338911 | NCBI WGS metagenome assembly JYMV01 (sample SAMN03354496, study PRJNA234377) | hydrothermal vent metagenome | biome: Deep sea; feature: Hydrothermal plumes at the Eastern Lau Spreading Center, Western Pacific Ocean; material: Seawater | place: Tonga | collected 2009 | depth 2000 m m
AACAAATCTAATAGAGTAGTTTTCCCACATCCAGTTTCCCCAATAAATCCAACACAAGAGTTTTTTTTAATTGTGAGATTAATGTCATTAAGAACGGTTGTTGACTTGTTGTATTTAAAAATAATGTTTTTGAAAATTATAGATTTGTTAAAGTCCATAAACTTATGACTATCTGTATCTAAAGAATACAATGGCATGGGTTGTGAAAGTAGACTATTAACATCTATCAAAGTTTGTTTTGCTCCTCTGAAATAACCATATGATTCATACATTTTTTGAACAGTTGGGAGTAGTCTTTGCGCGCCCATCGCCATCACTCCAAGCACTGGTATGATTAAACCAATATCATCACTTGATTGAGTTAACATAAGTGCCAAAATCGCTATTAAACTAATTCCAATCGCTTCCACCACGTATCTAGGTGCCCCTGTAAAAAATATATTTTGTGCCTGCAACTGTTTTAGATTAGTATCTTTAATTCGAAAATTATTACAATAAAATTTCTGATTATTGTCAATTAATATATCACGAATACCCCCAATACCCTCTTGTAATAATTTAATAATATTTGAAGACTCTTTTGCGATTAACTCTCCATTCGAAGAAAGGGTATTTTTAGTGAATCTTATTATCAGCAAATAAACAGCAGAAAACAGAACAAAGGCTGAAATAGCGACCACATAATTAATAAATAATAAAATCGATATTACGCTCAATGTAAAAAAAGCAGAGCTTATGAATAATAGAGTAGGCATGATAACTTCATTTATCACCATACCTGTTTTGTTTGTCACACCATTAATTATTTCACTGCTATTTCTCTTAGAATGTACAATATATTCCTGATACAAGGTACGCCTATAAATCTCAGAACTAAGGTCTGCACCCGTTGAATATGACAACTTTGTCGTAACATATAAAACTGTTAAACGAATAAAAGATGATATTAATACTATTATCACAAATAGTAAAGTAAATGGAATTACCATGTCATCTGGTTTAGTGATATTAAAAAAAGAAATAAAAAACGATAAATATTCACTTTGATACATTACAGATGGATTTGTAATCACTCCTAGGAACGGAAGTACAGATCCAATACTAACCATTTCAGCAATAGATGATATAACAACCAACAATAACAAATACACATATTGCTTCTTTCTGTGTTTTGGTAGAAAGTGCCATAATTGAAAAAGTGGTGTATTATTTTTTGACACTATTTATTACTCTTTATAGAAGTATTCAACAAGAAGGCATGGTAAGTTTTATTTACTCCATCCATTAATGATGTTTTTGGCTGCCAACCTAATTTGTCAAGTCTAGAACTGTCAACTAACTTTCTAAGAGGTCCATCTGGTTTAGTGGTATCAAACCTCAATTTACCATTGTAACCAACAACACTAGCGATTGACACAGCAAGCTCTTCAATAGTGATGTCACTGCCATACCCAACATTTATATGAGAACACATTGGCTGTGTATATTGATTGTAAATACTTTTATCCAATTCAAGTACATGCAAACACGCTTGTGCCATATCATCTACATACAAAAACTCCCGTCTAGGTTTGCCAGAACCCCATATAATCACTTCAACATCGTTATTAATTTTAGCCTCATGAAGGCGGCGTATTAAAGCAGGAATTACATGAGAGTTATCAGGATGAAAGTTGTCATTAGGGCCGTAGAGATTAGTTGGCATAACTGAACGATAGTCAGTATTATATTGTCTGTTGTATGATTCGCATAGCTTAATGCCTGTAATTTTGGCTAATGCATATGGCTCGTTAGTAGGTTCAAGCACATCAGTTAACAATGCATCCTCACGCATTGGTTGTGCTACTGCTTTTGGATAAATGCAAGTACTACCTAAAAAGAGTAAGCGTTTAACATTTTGCTCATATGCAGAATTGATGACATTTGCTTCAATCATCATGTTCACATAAATAAAGTCTGCCGGGTAAATATTATTAGCATAAATCCCACCTACTTTTGCTGCTGCAAGGATAACATAATCAGGCTTTTCTTGATTAAAGAAACCTTGCACTGCCAGCTGATTGGTAAGATCAAGTTCTTTATGGGTGCGCATAATTAAATTATCAAAACCTCGCGCTTCCAACTGCCTAACAATAGCGGATCCAACAAGTCCTCTGTGTCCAGCAATATAAATTTTGTCATCAAGTTCCATTGCTAATTTAGTTACTCGTTGAAATTTGACACTTTAAAACCATGCTCTTTAACTAATGCATCACGCTTAGCAATATTAATATCATTTTCCATCATCTCATGCACCATCTCTTTAAGGGTAATTTTTGGCTCCCAGCCTAGTTTTTCTTTAGCCTTAGTTGGATCGCCCAATAAGGTTTCAACCTCTGTTGGTCGAAAATAACGAGGATCAACAGCAACAATTAGTTTGCCCGTCTCTACATCGTAGCCTTTTTCATCTAAACCATTACCTTCCCAGTGAACTACCTTATCTAAATGACCCCAGGCAAAATTCACAAAATCACGTACTGAGTATTGAATACCCGTAGCAATACAAAAATCGTCTGGTTTATCTTGCTGCAACATTAACCACTGCATTTCTACATAGTCTTTTGCGTGCCCCCAGTCACGTTTAGCGTTCAAGTTGCCAAGATAAACTGTATCTTGAAGACCTAATGAAATACGAGCCAGTGCTCTGGTAATTTTACGAGTTACAAAAGTTTCGCCACGCACAGGTGATTCATGATTAAACAATATGCCATTACAAGCATAAATACCATACGCTTCACGATAGTTAACTGTAATCCAATAGGCATAAAGTTTAGCTGCTGCATAAGGAGAACGTGGATAAAAAGGTGTGGTTTCTTTTTGCGGAGTTTCTTGTACTTCGCCATATAATTCTGAAGTAGAAGCTTGATAATAACGAGTCTTTTTCTCTAGACCTAAAATACGGATTGCTTCAAGCACACGAAGAGCTCCAAGGCCGACGGTGTCAGCAGTATATTCTGGGGTTTCAAATGATACGGCAACATGCGATTGCGCGCCAAGATTGTAAATTTCATCAGGTTGAATTTGTTGAATGATTCGAACCAAACTCATTGAATCAGAGAGGTCGCCATAATGAAGTACAAATTTTCCATCAGATTCGTGTGGATCCTGATACAAGTGATCAATACGATCAGTATTGAAGGATGAAGAGCGACGTTTAATACCATGCACCTCATAACCTTTATCTAATAAAAATTCTGCTAAATAGGAACCATCTTGCCCAGTTACGCCAGTAATTAATGCTACTTTATTATTTAACATATTGATAATTTGATGTCTGATTATTAAGTATCTGTATTTATTCGGTCAAAAAAAGAGAATTAAATATTAATCTTCTTTAAGAATATGCCTAGTGAAAATAATGAAAATAGAGAAAATTAAACTAGCGATAAAACTTAAGATAATAATTAACTTTCTCATTGGCCTAATAGGGTAATCATTAGTGATAATTTTACCCACAATTTGCGTATTTCTCAGGTTATATGACTCTAACAACAACTCTACTGTTATCTTTTCTTCTAATTTCTCATAAAGTTTTGTTGTGCGCAAATCAACTTCATTAGTCTGTAATGTGGTCAGCAAAGTGCGCGTATTGAATGCATCTATGGACAATGCCTTCTTGCCACCATGTTTAACTAGCGCTAAGACAGGGTTAGTGTCCTCAATTTTCTCAATATTTTGCTGGATAAAACCTTCATCCTCTGCTAATTTTAGCAGGATAATTTTGTATTTATTTATTTGCTCCTTCAACAAATTCCTTTCTATATCTGAAATGGATTCTATCTTGCTTTTAAGGTTTTCCAACTCTAAGGTAAATTTTCTTCGATAACCATCGATAATATTATTATGATCATCCTTGACCGAGTTTACGACTCTATTAACCTCTCTCACTGCTAATTCATTTGAAACCGCTTCAGCTTTAATTTCAATAAAACCATTGGTCTTTTTCGGGGCAATAATAGATGTAATCTGTGGTTGTACATCGTTCTTATTGTTGTTCTCAATCACAATATGCTTAGTGTAGAGCTTTTTCACTAAATTAGACGTATTCTCAATATCAATCACCTGGCTGTCTTTTAATTTATAACTACCAATTTGTACCAAAACTGTCGCTTCGTATATTGGGGTTCTTGTATATGCGTAAATGCCGGCAATGATGGTAGCAACTAGTGTAATGCCAATTACGATTTCTTTTGATGCGGCTATAATTCTAAAAAAACCTTTTAGATCAATTTCCGACTGTTGATGGGTTGACTCTTGCATTTGCATATCAATATCCTGTTTTTTAAAATATTTTAATTAAGTTAAGTGTAGTAGGGGTTAAATATTTATTTAGTCCTGCCATAAATATCTTCAAAACGCACAATATCGTCTTCACCTAAATAGGTACCACTCTGAACTTCAATTATTTCTAACGGTTGGCTGGTTTTATTTTCCAATGAATGAGTTATTCCTATAGGTATGTAGGTGGATTCACCTTCGGTTAATGTTAGTATTTTTTCACCATTAGTTGCTGTAGCAACACCTCTCACTACTACCCAATGCTCTGCGCGCTTGTGATGCATTTGTAGAGACAGCTTAGCTCCTGGATTAACATACAACCTCTTTACTTGGAAGTGTTTACCGACCTCAATAGAGTCGTACCAACCCCATGGACGACAAACCTTACGATGATAAAACTGCTCTGCTCTGTCTTGTTGCTTAAGTTGCTCAACAATATTCTTAACTTCCTGGGATTTGTCTTTATGCGCTATCAAAGTAGCATTTGGTGTATCTACAATAATCAAATCTTGAACGCCAATGGTTGCCACTATATGGTGGTTAGCATGAATATAACTATTAGTCGTTTCTTCAGTAAAAACATCGCCTTGAATAGCATTACCGTTATGATCCTTTACACTGATATCGTGTAGAGCAGCCCACGAACCAATATCGTTCCACCGTGCATTTAACGGCACTACAACTACGTTACTGCTTCTTTCCATAAGTGCATAATCTATAGAATCACTTGGAGATGACTCAAACGCTTGTTTTTCTAAACGAATAAAGTCTAAGTCTTGTGTTGCACCATCAACAGAACTATTAACTGATTTAACAATCTCAGGTGAGTGAATGGTTAACTCATTAATGAGTGTCTTAGCTTGAAACATAAACATGCCACTATTCCAAAGATAACTACCTTGTTTTAAATATGATTGTGCAGTTTGCAGGTCAGGCTTCTCAACAAACTCTTCTACTTTATATGCGCCATCAACATTGTCTGTAGATAATTTAATATAGCCATAACCCGTATTAGCATCTGTTGGTACGATACCAAAGGTGGCTAGTTTTCCAGCTTGTGCTTGCTTAGCTGCGATATTTATCGCCCTGTGAAAGGCGTCAGTATCTTGAATAACATGGTCTGCTGACAATACAAGTAATAACGCATTATCTACTTGTTTAATCGATTGAAATGCAGCAGCAGCAACGGCAGGCGCTGTATTTCTACCAATGGGCTCCAGAAGTATTGTTGGATTTTTTATATTGATTTGCTGCAATTGTTCTGCTACTAAAAACCGATGATCTGCGTTGCATACAATAATTGGATCTGCAAGGTTGTCTAATCCATCTAAACGCAAAATGGTTTCCTGTAGCATAGTTTTGTCACTCACCAAAGGTAAATACTGCTTAGGATATTGTTTACGTGACAATGGCCAGAGACGTGTGCCCGAACCACCCGATAGAATAACTGGAATTATATTAATCAATTTAAGTTTGCGCATTTTACAATGAACTGATTGTACAATAGCTACCGCACTACAAACCTTAATTTAAAGTCGATAGTTTTTTGCGATACAGCGGGTTATTTTAAACCATAAATTATATATAGTTGTCCCTTTTTAACTCTATATTTGACTGATTTAACAATTAATTTTTAAGTGTGCTTACTTCGTACCAATTGCCCCGACTTTGTATTAAAATCAATTGATAACATCATGCACGTGAAAAATATGACTCATAACGATATTGATTTTAATAATAAGACAATTTTAATTACTGGTGGTGCGGGTTTTATTGGTAGTAACTTAGCATTCTATTTTCAAGAGAACTACACAAATTCAAACGTAGTGGTATTTGATTGTTTTAGAAGTGAAGCGACTTTTGCTAATGGTAACTTGCAAAGCTTTGGACATTACAAAAACCTCATTGGTTTTACCGGTGATGTGGTGTGTGGCAATATTAATAGTAAAGCTGATCTAGCACTATTAAATGGTTATAAATTTGACTATATGTTTCACCAAGCAGCAATTTCAGACACTCGTGTGTATGATCAAGAGATTGTAATGCAAACCAACGTGAACTCATTTTACGATTTGTTAGATAAGGCCAAAACAGACGATGCCGTAATGGTATATGCAAGTTCTGCAGCTACCTATGGCAGCTTGCCTTCACCACAAACTGTTGGCAATGAAAACCCTGAGAACCCCTATGGATTTAGTAAATATATAATGGATCAAATTGCTTATCGCTATAGCAAAGAAAATCCCAATATGACAATTGTCGGTCTTAAATTCTTCAATGTATATGGTCCACGTGAATACTACAAGGCTAAAACTTCATCAATGGTGATTCAACTAGGGCATCAAATACTAGACGGTAAAGCTCCAAAGCTATTTAAAGGATCTGATCAAATTTTACGAGACTTTATTAATATTGAAGATGTGGTACAAGCTAATATTAAAGCTTGTAACCCTAAAGAAAATGGTACTTATAATGTTGGCACTGGTAATCCACGAAGCTTTCAAGATATTGCCGATATCTTACAAAAAGAATTAGGTACTGATTTAGGTAATGAGTATATTCCTAACCCCTATGATGGCTACCAGATGCACACCCAAGCAGATATTAGCACCTCGAAATCTAACTTAGATTTTGAACCAGTTGTTAGTCTAGAAGAAGGTATTAAAGCCTACATACCTGAAATTAAACATTTGCACGGAACTGATATTACATGATTGATTTACTAGGAAAATCACCCAAATTATTAGTCATTGGCGATTTAATGATCGATCATTATTTATGGGGTTCGTGCGAGCGTATTTCTCCTGAAGCGCCAGTGCAAATAGTAAATGTTAAAAGTGAAAGTGCGGTACTTGGTGGTGCGGGCAATGTGATTAATAACTTAAATGCACTTGGTGCACAGGTTGATGTTATTAGTGTGATTGGTGGCTGTGAGATATCTGATGAACTAAAAGCATTGCTTACTAACATTTCAGTTAATACCCAATATTTGATCACTCAGAGAGATCGAATTACTAGCAAGAAAAGCAGAATCATCGCTTCACAACAACAAGTGGTTAGATACGATCGTGAAAGTACAGAGGAAATTAGTAGTAAATCACAAAAAGAGATTTTAGACACCTTCAGAAATATTATTATGGATTATGATGCCATCTTATTGTCAGATTACGGAAAAGGGGTTTTGACTAAAAAGTTAACTAGCTCTTTAATTGCCATTGCCAATGAAAATGGCAAAAAAACACTAGTTGACCCGAAAGGATTAGATTATTCAAAATACAAAGGTGCGTATTTACTCACACCGAATAAAAAAGAGGCGAGTGAAGCAACGCAAATCAACATTAAGGATAATGCCAGCCTCACAAAGGCAATCACTCAATTAAAAACCAAATTCGAATTGAATATATCACTGATTACCTTGAGTGAGCAAGGAGTGGCAATTTATGACGACAAACTGCGCACCCACCCTACCGTTGCCAGAGAGGTGTTTGATGTTACTGGTGCGGGTGACACGGTGCTTGCATCCCTAGGTTTTGCCCTAGCGTGTGAATATGGCATTGATGATGCAGTAGAGTTTGCAAACCTTGCTGCAGGGGTTGTAGTGGGAAAAATTGGTAGTGCTACTGCAACCCTTAATGAGATTATCGAATATGAATCGAGTCTTAATAAATCTACTAGTGATGAGCATATCAAAACACTGGGTGAGATCATTGCTTTAAGTGAGGAATTAAAAACAAGAGGTAAAAAAATAGTATTTACCAACGGCTGTTTTGATTTATTACACGCAGGGCATGTTAGGTATTTAGAAGCCGCTAAAAGCTTTGGTGATGTATTGATATTAGGGCTTAATTCTGACAGATCCGTCACTGCATTAAAAGGTGAAGATCGCCCCATTAATACACAAATGGATAGGGCCTATATATTGGCTGCTCTTGAAGCAGTAGACTACGTGACAATATTCGATGAAGATACGCCGTATGATCTAATTAAAGTTGTTAAACCCCATGTTTTAGTAAAGGGGGGCGACTATGAAGGCAAAGAAGTGGTTGGGCAAGATATTGCCGACGAGTTAAAACTGGTACAATTTGTCGACGGTAAAAGTACCACACGTACCATTGAGAAGATCCAACAGGGGAATTAATTATGCGCTCAATCATCGAATTTGAATTTAGTGAACATTTAAAAACGGCTCAAGCAACGTTAGAGTACATTGCTACTCCACTTGAGATTGCGGCAAATTTGTGCATTGACAGTCTTCAGAATGGTGGAAAAATTTTAATATTTGGCAATGGCGGTAGTGCAGCTGATGCGCAACATATTGCTGCAGAATTAGTGGGTAGGTACAAAGTTGAGCGTAAGGGCTTACCTGCCATCGCTTTAACCACTGATACCTCGGCACTGACTTCAATTAGCAATGATTATGGCTATAACCATGTGTTTGACCGTCAAGTGGAGGCGTTAGCGAATGAGGGTGATGTAGTGATTGGTATTAGCACTGGTGGTAGTAGTAGCAATGTTATTAGCGCATTAAGGCTCGCAAAAGAAATGGGGTGCAAAACCATTGGCTTTAGTGGCCGAGATGGTGGTGAGATGAATGCTTTATGCGATGTAAATCTAGTAGTGCCAGCGGTTTGTCACTTAATTGATTTAGCGTTTAAAGATTAATCTAATCCCTTAACAGCATCTAGCACTTCTACTGCAGCAATTAATTTCATACAATTGTGATGTTGCAATGGGCAAGTGCGTTTCATGCACGGCTGACAATCTAAGTTCTTTTTAACGATAATACTTTTGTCATTCATCCATTGTGAGGTTTCTTCATCTTTAGTGGGGCCAAATATTGCCACCGTTGGTACTTGAAATGCAGCTGCTACATGCATGGGACCACTATCACCAGTAATAAACAAATCTAAACTTGAAATGAGGTTAATTAGCTCTGGTATCGTAGTATTGCCAGCAAGGTTTTGATAATTATTAACACCCTGTCCAACCAAAGAACTCTCAATATCCGAAGCTATATCTTTTTCACCAGAACCGCCAAAAATAATAATGTCGTACTCATTGGATAATTGACTAGCAACTTTAGCGAATTCTTCGGGATACCAACGCTTAGCACTGCCGTACGAGGCGCCAGGGTTTATACCAAGTAATTTTGCACCACTAGTATTCCCTTTGGTTATATATTGGATTTTGGATTTTGAACTGGCATGAATCACCAGTCTATCTGGTTGAGAGTTAATACTAAGACTGTCGTTTACGAAATCATTATACTTTTTGACCTGATGGCAATTGATGTATCTATTCTTATCAAATTGATACTTATTTTCACTCGATACGAGAAACTTCAAGAACTTTGATCGCATCGAACTACGAAATGAGAAGAAAGCATCAAACCTTCCTAATTCACTCGATATTTTGAATAAAGACCTATATTTTTTGTCTAAAACTAATGTTTTTACTATCTTTGGATGAAATTTCAGTGCCTCAATTGACACAAATGAGCCAATTAGAGTAATTTGCACATCATTGTAAAAATTAAGTAAATTCTCAATAGCAGGTGTTGCCATGACGCAGTCGCCAAGCCAAGTTGGTAATTCTATCAATATTTTCATACAATATTCTATTGTTATTTTGATAAGGTTAAAGGTATTATAAGCCCAATAAAATAGAACATAAAATCCATTACACAAGTCAATGAAAGAATCATCAAAAACCAAAGAGGTTAGATCACAAGAATTTGTGAATACTTACCTAAAAGGTAGCGTAATAGATATTGGTGCTGGTACTGACCCAGTAACACAGAACGCCGAAGTGTTTGATTGGAATCAGGGTGACGCACAGCATATTTTAAAATATAGAAATAAAGAGTCATATGATTGTGTGCATAGCTCACATTGTTTGGAGCATATGAAGGATGTTCCTTTAGCGCTATCCCAATGGTGGGAATTGGTAAAACCAAATGGGTATATGGTTATTGTTGTACCGCACGAAGATCTTTATGAGCAAAAAATATGGCCTTCTGTTCTTGCGACTGGCCCTAATGGTCACTTATCCACCTTTAGATTAAATGTCGAAAAAAGCTGGTCCCCAGTCTCTTATGATATTTTGGAGCTAGCAACAAGCCTTAAAAAATCTTTGATTATCAGTTCTGAAATACAAGATCTTAATTACGATTACAGCTTACTCGGTAAAAGACTTGGCAGAGGCCCAAGAAAAATCTATAAATGGAGAAGGTCAAAGAGTAAAATAAAAAAATTAATATCTGAATTAATATATGATTTCCTGCATGATAATTTTTGGATAAAAAGCAACAAAAAATCAGGAATTCCAATTGATCAAACAACTTGGAATGCTCTTGCGCAAATTCAAATTGTAATGCAAAAAAAATTAAGTTAAGTGAATGTGATTAGTCAACTTATCAACAACATCTAATGTCTCTTTAAGATTCCTCTCAATTGAGAATTGTTTTGATAAAGTTCTATTATCTTTTTTTATACTCTTTAATTTGGATTTATTATCTAACAGATGAGTGATTTTATTTATTATTGAAAAATCATCAGGTTTATTCATAATAAAAAAATCATCTAGAATTTCGCTTGCACCATTTTGCCTGGTGGTAAACACCACATTTTTAAAATTCATTGCTTCGAGGATAACATTACCAAATGGTTCATAATGTGTAGGAAATATAAAAATGTCACTAATAGTGTAGAAATCACTAACATCTTCCCTAGGGCCTGTAAAAATAATCTGATTATCAATCCTTAGTTTTATTGCTAACTGTTGATAATATTTAATATTTTTCTCTTTTCCAACTACAAATGCTTTAATATCAGGTATTTGTAACTGAGCTACAATTTGTAAAAACTCCTTCACGCCTTTTCTTTTAAAACCGCTACCGACATATAAAAGGGTGGGATGGTCTTCTTTGATTGAAAACTCTTTTGATAACCTATCAAAAGAGTTTTTATAATTCAATTCCTTTGATTCAATCCCGTTATATACAATATCAATCTTCGCAGGGTTAACGTTGTATGCATCAATAATTTGATTTTTAATCATTTCAGAATTAGCAATAATACGTTTTGCTCTCTGCAAACACCGTTTTTCCAAAAACAAGTAAACTGGATGTAGTGGATTAAGTTTTGATTTATTTTCAACCGTTAGAAATACACTATGCACCCCATCTCCTGCTCGATAGATATCTGGGCAAGTAATCCTCTCTAATGAAAAATAAAATTTATCTTTTTTAAAAATACAGACTTGGGCATTAAACAGTATTGCTCGCAACCATGATGGTAAAAATTTTGGAAATATAGAATTTACAATACTGTGACGAATGTTATCTTTAGTCAATGCTTGAGATAAACGTGATAAATAAACTTCAGCACCGCCAAACTTAGTTTTATTGGCGCGAATAAAGTAAAGTTTTTTAACTTTCTTCTGCTTGGGTAATTTTTTCATACGCTAATAATGCAAGCATAATCCCTAATATCAAAAAGAACTGTTGAAACATATGATCTCTCATATTACTATCTACGATACTTCTGGCAAAAAAACTCAGGGTCATTATAAAACTACTGATTGCAAAGAAACTTTGATGAGTATTAAACATAATTAAACCATAACGTAAGATTAATAAAATAAACCCAAGCCACAATAGTAATCCTGGGATGCCTACCGCTATGGCAAAATCAACAATAGAGCTATGCGCATGTTTTCCTCTAGCAGAATCATCTTTGTATTCATTTTGAATTGCATGACCAAAGGCATTCCGTCCAAATCCTATGCCTGATAGTGGACTTCCGTACACATATTTCGCCCCCTGATATGCCCAGGCTATCCTTTCATAATTAGAAGTTGACACAACTTCACCATTTGCCAATTTAGGTTTTTTATATTTATCTTTATTTAGCCAATATTTATGCGTTTTAGTATCCATAGCAATAGGTACGGTCTCAATTAAACTACTCCATCTGGAATCATTTTTAAGGTTATAAGCTACTGGTAGAGAGACTAAGAACAAAATTAGTAAAGAAATCGTAATTTTAAATTTCTTTGAATAGTTTTTATTTTGATAAACTAGAAAAAAAGCACCAGAAGCACCAATCACCACAAGTATTAAAATTCCATTCCTCATACTTTCTATCAATACTGAAAATAGCAATAGAGCTATAAATAAATACAAAACTCCATTTGAAAAGAACATCATTCTTTTATCAAACCTCTGACGATAGACCCATTCAGAAACCGATAATCCTAATAATATATTGGTGAGATAATTAGAAAGTTCAGCACCAATCATTCCTCCCACCTTGTGATTAATAAAACCTGACTGCATGTATTCTTCTAATTCTTTAAAATCGGCATAAAAAATATGTGCAAACAATGAAAGGAAAAGCACTGAAATTAGTACTTCTTTATTGAACCATGCTTTTAATTGCGTTGATAGTGCCAACAAAATACCGATTACAAAATATAGTACTGGATATACCCAATGGCTTTTAAACTCACCTAATGACCAAGATGGCTCATGTGAAATAAATATTGAATGGATAAAGATATATAGAGTTATAAACAATAATACTAATACTATTTGGATAAACTGTTTATCAGCAAATATATTATTAAAAATAGTTTTATTTTTCCATACAATTGCAAGTAATGAAACGAGTAAAAAAACTGCAGATACATTTCTTAATGCCATTGTGCCTGGAATATTAAGAACAAATAATAATAATGAGAATGTTGCTAAAACAAAGCTATTCATAATGCATCAATATAACCTAAACAAGCATCAGATTTGACCACAATATCTGGGCTTGTGGTATTAAATATGGCTAGCACGTCTTTATTTAAAGCCAAAACTATATGCAAAGGTCCAGAGTCTGATGCAATGATAAGATCGTTTTTTTTAACCAAGTTTATAAACTGTTGTGATGATTTCTCAGTTTTCTTAAAGAGAAAATGATCACATCCCTCTCTAAATTGAACTTCATTCATGGATGCTATTGTGATCCCGCTAGGTTGATACTTTTTCTTTAATTTTAAAATTAACTCATCAATCTGATTAATTGAAACCTCTCTGTTTAAATCTGTTGATTGCGGACAGATCAATATATTTTTATACTTTTTCTTCAAAACCAATTTACTAATCTTCCAATCTATCTCTGGCAAGTTAAGATATTTTCGCACCACTTGATAATGGTTAATCACATTAGGCCGATTAAAATTTTTGTAACATAAAAACTTCTTGCAATAAGTTAAGAAATAGCAACTATCTAGACCATTTGACCAGGGATTAAAACCAATATCAAAACTTTCTTTCTTTAAAAATTTATTTATTTTAAGCATGTCAAACAAATTACGCTTATTTAGTGTAATACATTTAATATTTGGAAGTAATTCATTAACATAAGGCTTCATTTGTCTTGGACACAAAACTAAATATTCTTTTTTAGGATATTGCGCAATAAACTCATTAATTACAACTAAATCAATAATAGTGTCACCATAACGAGTAAACAAAGAAAATAATATTTTTTTAGAGATTTTTATATCGTTAATACTAGGTGAACAAGAATTTAGCTTCTTTGTTTTATATTTAAGGAATGAATTAATCACTACCAAAAACCTTTTTTCTTCATTTCTTTGATATTATCTTGACATATTTTTTTCCAATCCACTAAAGGTGTCATAACTCCTTCATGCATATGAGCTGATAAGCCCTTGATTGGTGAAACACACAATGCTTTATTCTTAAAAAAAATACGACCGTAAACTTTTTCACTCAATTTAGAGTCGCTAGGCCCTAACGCAGATGCTTTGATATATTTTTCAAATTGTTTAACAGTGCTAGACTGAAGTAAAAAAGTGTGTGTTGTATTGCTAATTTGGCGCCAATGACAGTATTTTGACAAAAATATGAAAGATAAACGCTTCCAAGGTGGATCGTAACGATCAGGATAATCTGGTGTGTGGATAATTAAAGGCACATCTTTTAAATCACCAATTATTCTATTCATGTAATTTTTCTTCTTTCCAGAAGTTTGTAAATATTGCGTCTTATTTTCGATAAATTCGGAAACATACTTAAACGAGTATGGCGTGTGTAAATAATCATCTTCACACATATATATCCACTCATCATTATGCACCTCTAGAGCCAAGTCTATTTGCTTTTGAAGCGACCTAGCAGCACTACCTAATTTACAATTATCAACAACTACATCATCAAATTTCTCGAAGAACTCTTGCAACTCCTTTGACAAATCATCACCAATGATTGTGAATTGATGATTAAAGTCTTGCAACGATTGGTATAAACTATAAAAGGAAACTTTTATAGTTTCAAGTTTATTTAGGTCAAATGGCCTTTTAACATTATGGACTGACTCAATCTTATCGCATGCTCTAAATAGTATTTTATATTTAATTGTCATTCCTTATAATATGCCTGATTCGTAGTTAATAATGAAATATATTAGCTTACAATTAAATAAATATAATTGGTTATTATATAATACCGTTTTGAGCTGCATCTTTCGTAAAAAATATGAGAAAAATTGAGAAAATATTAAAATATATTCTAATAGAATTGCCAGGTTCTATGGCTCAAAAATTTTTAACGAGAATGACACAAGTGACTCAAATTAAATTACTTCTGAAAAGCCTTTATCCTACAGTCTGTGAAAAAAAATTAATTAGATTTGGCCCTCAAAGTGATGGCGGATATCTTATACCTGATGATTTAGATGGAATTGAGGCACTCTTTTCACCTGGAGTTTCATCAGCATCGGGCTTTGAAAAGGCATGTGCTAATCGTAAAATCAAAGTATTTTTAGCCGATAAATCTGTTGAAAAACCATCTGAAGATGATAGTTTGTTTCACTTTACTAGCAAATTTATAGGTTCAATGACTAACGATTCTTTTATGACCCTTGATAACTGGGTTGAGTCGTCATTACCCAATTCTAAAAGGGATTTAATATTACAAATGGATATTGAAAAGTTTGAATATGAAGTCTTTTTATCAATGTCAGAAAATTTAATCAACAGATTTAGAATTATGGTTGTTGAATTTCATGATTTAGATCAGCTATGGAATAGGCCTTTCTTTACTATTGCTAGTCGTGTATTTGAAAAAATTTTACAAACACATAGTTGTGTGCATATACATCCGAATAATATAGGGAACACTCAAAAACTTAATGGCATTGAAATTCCTCAAGCAATGGAGTTTACTTTTATACGAAATGACCGCATTAATAATAACGACATTACATATCAAAAGATTTTTCCACATCCATTAGATGTTGATAATGATCAAAACACTTCATCTGTGGTACTGCCTTCATCTTGGTATCAACAATAAAAATTAAACACTTTTTATAAATCGCATCAGTATTTTATTTTCTCGCTGTTATTCATAGACACTCAATGCTTTACACGTAGTGTCAAACACTGTTTGAACTGAAATTTCACTCATGGTACTTTCTTCACTACAATTCTTTGTATTAGGATGATTAATGACAAAATAATTTGGATGGTTCAATGCAACCAAATTCTTACTTTTGATTTGGCAATGAAATAAAACAACCATCGCTACATCTAAAGTACTCATAATGTGAGTTGGGCCAGTATCTACACCAATATATAAATTCGTTTTAGACATAATAGCTGCAGTTTCTCTCAATGGCATTCCGACAAATGAAGTTGCATGCCCTTTAAGATTATCAAACAACCAGCCGGACTTCTCTTTTTCTTTTTCTGCGCAACCACCGTAAATCAGAAAATGAGCGTTTGGGTATTTTTTAATAATTTTGTTACACAATTCTAAAAAATACTCAATAGGCCAATCACGATAAGACTTTGTAGGAAAACTAGCTACTTGTAGACCTACTAATAATTTATTGTCTAAACCTTCTTTTGTCAGAGTGTGTTCTGCAAATAACCGCTCTTCTTTAGTTATGAATAGCGATAAACGCCTAGTATTAGTATTAATATTTATAGAATTAGGCAAGGTCATCCACAAGTCTACAAAATGTATATTTTGGGAGGTAGGAAATTTTACAGCTCTAAATAACTTGTCGTTAATTCTATTATCTCTCTGCTCGAAGGCAATAACTCTATTTGATACTCTTATAGCATATGAAACCAAACTTTCATCATAGCCATATACAAAAGCTAGATCGTATACTTTCCTAAACCTACCTTTCCAAATAGCAGTATTTTTAGAAATAGCGCCCACATTATGAACAAATGGAAGGTGCTGAAGCACTGTATACCTTTTTGGATGGGCTAATACCGTTATATCGGCATCTTTATAATGATTAGCAATGGATTTTATCGCTGGAGTAGTGAGCAAGGTATCTCCAATGCGAGAGACTGTTATGATTAATATTTTTTGAACATTATCTAATCCCATAAATCCACCAAGTGTAAGTAAAAAATTACCTTTTCACAAGCATAACTATTTTTTTAATCCAGAAAGGTATGGATTTAGCTTTGGGTCGTTATACATTTTGAATTGTCTATAAATCCTATAGAACGCCGTTCCACTTGAAGAATTATCAAGAAGCTGATTAAAACAAAATAACAAGTCATCTCTTTGTACAATCAATCGACTCTTCTTATCATTTGCCTCAATCTTCTGTGCAGAATCAATATCAACCCTATCTGCTTGAATCCCCATATGTAGAATTTTAAGACTAACAATTGAAAGTCGATCAATAATAGAGCCTGCAGTTTCACTATTAAACCACGCATTCTCAGAAACTTTAATATTTATTAATCGCTCAAGTATTTGCTCATCAATTTTTTCAATGGCATCATTCCTTTTTTGATTAAATTGGTCAATATTTCGTTTGTTTTCAGCAATATTGCTATCATTTACATTGATGCGACGAGCTTTATCTTCCTCATCCCACAATTGACAATTGTATCGATGATTTTTATTTATCCAATACCAAACATTATTTTTTTCATGTGTAATAGGGCTACTTTGTGGCCAATTCAGGTGCTTATGACAACGATTATGGTAATCAGAAATCCTATTTTGATCAATATCGTTAAACAATTTTTTCATTACAATTCCTACCTAAATCTAAAATTATGCTCATATTACACAAACTATCGGATTAATTCACCAAGTTCTACAAGAAAATTATTTTTTTATAAATCCTTGTCACAACTTCAGACATAGAGTTAAGAGAAAATGTCTGATTAATAAGTGGTTTATTATGTTTTAAATGAATAGAGTTGTCTAAATAATGCGATACCCCCTTGATTAACTCAGCGACACTATCAACCCCCACCAGTTGAAAATTATTTCCATTTAATAAGTCCTTTGTACTTCCACTATTTGTTGCAACAACATATTTACCCATAAATAGTGCTTGCATCACAGATTGAGGCACGCCTTCTTTCGAATCAGAGCTTAAAACAAAGATATCTAGTGCTGATAAGAATTCAGGCACGTTATCAACATGACCAAGTAATTCAACATTTTCTGTCAAACTTAACTCTTCTATCGTGCTTTCAATATTTTCTCTTTGCGGGCCATCGCCAGCAATAAAAAATTTCACACTCTTGGCAGGATATTTATTAATCAATTGCTTTGCCATCTGAAGAAATAAATCATGGCGCTTAAATTGTCTTAGAACGGCCACTATCCCAATCGCAATTTCATCATCTTGTATATTAAACTGATCTCGACACAATTGCTTGTTGTATTTATCAGGGTCAAATAAATCAGCATCAATGCCAGTTGGGACGGATTTGATCTTTTCAGGTTTGATTCGATTGTACTTAATCATATCTGCTTTTACACTCTCACCAGTGGTAAAAATATAATCAGCTAATTCATTAATAAAATTCGTACGTGAAGAGCGGATACGGTTAGATAAATGACGGGTTCGTATAAATTTAGCACCCGCTAACTTTGCAGCTAAACCGCCCACCCAAGTGTCTTTTCCACTATGCGTGTTAACAATATCAATTGAATGTTTTTTTATAATTTTCTTGAGGCTAAATAATGTTTTAAAGTCGGCGTTACCTCTAAATGGTAAAGTAAATACTTCGATATTATTTTCAAGTGCTTTTTGTTTAATAATTGCATGATCACGGCAGGCAAGAAATACCTCAACGCCTTGCTCACGCACAGCAATCATTTCGTTAATAATACGAATCTCCTGACCTCCCCAGCCATCAGACCACTCAGTATGTAGTACCTTAATTATCTTATTCAAACAACATCTCCTTAATATTTTTCTTGATGAAATCGATATCTAAAAACATTAAACAATCACTAACTTTTGTTCCATTACACCCATCTTGACCACAAGGTTGGCAACTTCTACTCTCGGAAAAAACTCTATGTTTACCCATAACTTGAAACCCATTTTTTTCTGTATAGGTAGATTGCATCATGTCGTTATCCCAAGGCCCCCAATGATTAGCACCACTAGGACCAAAAAATGCAAAAACTGGTGTGTCATTTGCGGCACTTATATGCATAATCGCAGTATCTACACCAATAAATATCTTTGCCTTCTTATTGAGCGCTACGGTTTGCTTTAAAGATAATACTCCTGATAGATTAATTGGATTAGATTTACATAAACTTAAAATACTATTGACTTTATCAATCTCCGCTTGTACGGGTGCAGCAGTAATGAGAACTTTTGTATCTAATACTATCTCACAATAGTCGATGATTTGCGCCATTGTTTGATCATTAATGCATTTAAACAGCCATCGTGATACAGGGTGAATATGGATAAATTGACCAATTTTAGATAACTTTTTATCTACAAAATATTCATCGTCTTTGTCGCAGTATATTTCCACCTTCTTGTGATTAATGGGGATATCTAAAACTCGAAGAGGGTCCAAATTGGTTTCAAGCGTATGTCTAAACTCTTGCTTAGATAAATGATGTGTAAATGCATTTTTAAATATCCAGTTTTTATTGAGGTAGCCAATACGAACTGAAGCCCCAGTTAACCAAGAAATTTGCGCACCTCGATCACCTTCTGTTAAATTAATCACAATGTCATAATGCTTTTTTCTAAAAGAAAAAGAAAATTGAATTTCTTGCAATATTTTTTTTACTAACGATGAAGATTTAATTGAGTCTCTGTCATAAACAATTACTTTATTGACATTCGGATTTAAGCTAATCATTGGTTCAGTACCTTTATTAATAGCTACATCAATTTTGGACTCTGGATAATATTGTTTTAAGTTACTCAGCAAAGGAGTTATTAACAACACATCTCCAATGTTGCGAAATTTTAAGATTAGAATCTTCACTAGACTATCATCTCGTTAATATTTTTCTTAATAACATTAATATCTAACCCCATTAAACAATCACTAACTTGATTATTATCACAACCTTCGTTGTTGCACGGAAGACATGTTCTTACATCGGAAAGAACTCGGTGTTTACCATTCGCTTGTAGGCCGCCATTGTTATGATAATAAGTTTGCTCTAAATCATTTTCCCAAGGCCCCCATGTATTTGGTGCAGTTGGTCCAAAAAATGCCAATGTTGGAATATTATTGGCTGAACTGATATGCATGATTGCCGTATCTACACCAATAAAAAGTTTAGATTTACTATTAAGTGCGGCTGTTTGCTTTAAAGATAATTTACCTCCAAGATTCACTGGTTTGGATTGACAAAGATTTAAAATACCATCTAATTTATCAAGTTCTCTTGCAATTGGTGCAGCAGTAATTACTATCTTGACACCTAATTCTAGTTCACAATAATCAATAATTTGAGCCGTGGTTTGAATATTTAAATCTTTAAACCAGCCTTTAGAAAAAGGATGGATATGGATAAACCTCTTAACGCCTAACAGTTTATTAGTAACAAGTTCATCATCATCTTGACTCCAAAAAATCTCAACTACCTTATTTATGATAGGAATGTTAAGCAATCTAAGAGGATCTAAATTAATCTCAACAGTATGCCTATTATCTCTTTTAGGCAATAGGTGTGTATATACATTCCTTAAGAACTTACTGGATATGGTTGAGCTGCCTACTTTTGTTTTTGCACCACTGACCAAAGAAATAAACGCACCACGATCGCCCTCATCTAAATCAATTACAAGATCGTACTGCGTCTGCCTGATCTTTTTAAGCAACTGGATATTTTTTGATAATCTTTGTAATTTGGATAAACTTCTATACGATTCCCTTTTATACTCAATCACTTGATTGATGTTTTCATTAAGGGTCAACATATGCTCGGTACCTTCATTTACCATCACATCAATAGTTGGATTATCATAATACCAATACAAATTTGATATCAGCGGAGTAATTAACAATGTGTCACCAATGGTTTGTACTTTTAAAATAAGAACCTTCATTTATAATACTTCCAAAAAGTATATTGTGCATATACTCTGGCAATAATAAAGCCACGCCAGCCTTCAACAAAGCCTAGTCTGAATATATAAATTTTTACAAAAATCCAGATTGGCGAAATAAAGGCTTTTGCTAAATTTTTGTTTTTTTGACTAAGTGTGGCGTATTTCCTTTGCTTATTAATGAATTCATTGACTGTATCAAACGCCAAATGAATCATATGATTTTTTAACTTGTATGTGTCCCCCTGAATCTGCACACTTTCATGTACAGAAGCCTCATTAAACTTGCCTTTATTTTTATTAAAAAGGCGGATACTATAATCCGGATATAAACCACAGTGCTTGATATCCTTACCAAAAAAATTATTGAGTCTAGCTACATGATATCCATCGACGGCTGGATTTTGCAGTATGTTTAATATTTCCTGTTGTAATTCGATTGTAATTCTCTCATCAGAATCCAATACAAATACCCAATCATGAATCGCAAGCTCGACGGCTTTGTTTTTTTGTGGGCCAAATCCCAACCACTCCTGATGCTCTAGCCTTGCACCTAAATCTTTAGCAATAGTACAAGTATCGTCCGTTGAACCACTGTCTAAGACCAATACCTCATCAGCAAATAGAGAAGATTTAATGGCTTCTGACACAAATTTCTCTTCATTTTTTGTAATGATCACAACAGAAAGTGGATTACTCATCTAAAATATAATTAATAATTAAATTTGAATCAATTATACGCACCTTGTCTTATGCCTATTAAAGCTATTTTTCTTGACCGTGATGGGATTATTAATAAGGAAGTTGGCTATCTCCACAAGATCAAAGATTTTGAATTTATTGATGGTGTGTTCGATGCTTGTTTCTATTTTCAATCGCTTGGTTATAAAATGATTGTTGTTACCAATCAATCCGGTATTGCTAGGGATTACTACAATGAGGATGATTTCCATATAGTGAACAACTGGATGCTGGAACAATTTAATAATCAAGGCATTAACATTCTTGATGTATTCTTTTGCCCGCACGGGCCAGAATCAACTTGTAATTGCAGAAAACCTAAACCTGGTATGTTTGTACAAGCAAACAATCAACATGATATTGATATGGAGAGATCATGGATGATTGGCGACAAGGAGACTGATGCACAAGCTGCTAATGCAGCAGGTATTCAAAATACTATTTTAGTAAAAAGTGGTCATACAATCGATGAGAAAAACTCAAAAGCAAAATTTATCCTTGATTCGATTGAGAAAGCAAAAACAGTAATCATAAGCTAGAATTGTAAGAATTAATACAATTTACACCTACTGATTAAGTCACTTTTTTATAATTATGTTTTTTTATTTGAAAAAATACTGTGTAAGTAAACAAATTGGGGAATTTTTTCGATAATTTTTTATCTAAAGCTCTCAAAAAATTACTGCCGTATTGATAAAAACCCTTAGTTTCCCTAACAACATACTCTTTGCTATTTGAGTTTATGAATCTTATTGATGAATCGTATGATGTTAACCATCTATGTCTATCTAATATTTTAGTTGTAGGAAAGATATATTTACCGCTCATATCCTTACCTTTGAGGTATCTTAACCTAAACTTCCAGTATGACATGTTCGGGAGCGCAACAATTGCCTCCTTTTTTGTCACTCTTAATATTTCTTCATATAAAAGATGAATATTTTCAACATGCTCCAATACATCAAGTGCAAAAACAATATCAAAACTATTATCTGGAAAAGGTATCCCTTGTTCAAGGTTATGCCCAACTATTTCATCGCCATCTTTATAATCAACTCCCTGATACTCGATATCGTCCCTTAAAAACGTTTTTAAGATTTTATCCCTGCAGCCTAAATCTAAAACAGTTTTATAATTTTCTTCTTCTATCATTTCTACTGCATTTTCAAATCTTTTCATATCTCTACTGCTCATAATCACTCCTTAGTTAAAGTTGATTTTGCTCATGACTCATAACCTTCTTTTAAAAAATAACACAAATCTTTTAATTGAAAAGATACGCATATCACTCTTTATGGTTGTTTTTTATTTACTGCTATTAGCCCTTATTAACAGTTATTATATTTCTTATACCATTTAGAAAAATTCTCCACTCCTTGCTTAACACTCATACTAGGTTTGTAACCAAATTCCTTTACTAAATCGTCCACATCTGCGTAAGTATCCGGCACATCACCAGGTTGTAATGGTAGTAACTCTTTATCTGCCTTCCTACCGAGAGAATTTTCTAAGGCTTCAATATAATCCATTAATTCTACTGGATTATTATTACCAATGTTATAAACACGCCATGGTGCCTTACTAGATTTAGCATCTGGATTATCACCATCCCAATTTGGGTTTGGTGGTGCTGGGCGGTCAAGGATACGAATCACACCTTCAACAATATCATCAATATATGTAAAGTCACGTCGATGTCTTCCATAGTTAAATACTTGTATTTTCTCACCTGCTATTATCGCTTTTGCAAATTTCTGTAGCGCCATATCAGGCCTATCCCATGGGCCGTAAACAGTAAAAAATCTTAGTCCTGTTGTGGGTAGATCATATAAATGACTATAAGTATGTGCCATTAATTCGTTGGCTTTCTTGGTGGCTGCATAAAGACTCACTGGATGATTAACGTTATCACTAGTTGAAAATGGTTGCTTAGTATTAGAACCATAAACTGAACTACTAGAAGCATAGACTAAGTGCCCTACTTTATTATGGCGACAGCCCTCTAAAATATGAGCAAAGCCAACTAAGTTAGTATCAACATAAGCCAACGGGTTTTCAATTGAATAACGAACGCCAGCCTGAGCTGCAAGGTTAACAACAGAGCCAAACTGCTGCTCTTCAAATAACTTAGCCATACCTTCACGGTCTTCAAGATTCATTCTGATGTGAGTGTAGTTAGGATGATCAGCATGACGAGCAAGACGTGCCTCTTTAAGTACTACTGTATCACCCCTATCCAAAAGTCTGATTGAGAGTGCTGAACCAATAAAGCCAGCAGAACCTGTTACTAATACTTTCACTGAATAATTCCTATTGTTAGCTTGTTATTTTTATACTTGATTATTTATTTAACTAATTAGAGTTAAATAAATCTCTAGTATAAACCTTGTCTTTTACATCTTGCAATTCATCTACCATTCTATTGGCAACAATTACATCGCTAATCCTTTTAAACGCTTCTAGGCTATCAATCACCTTTGAATGAAAGAACTCATTCTCACCTTGTTCAATTAAGACTGGCTCGTAGATAACGACTTCAATACCTTTAGCCTTGATACGTTTCATGATGCCTTGAATACTTGATGCTCTAAAGTTATCAGAGCCAGACTTCATGATAAGTCTATGAATGCCAACAACCTTTGGTTGTTTGGCGATGATAGAATCTGCAATAAAGTCTTTACGAGTAGAGTTAGCATCAACAATAGCACTGA
>JYMV01031930.1_pt1 | contig 24122 bp, 21 predicted proteins | sample 338911 | NCBI WGS metagenome assembly JYMV01 (sample SAMN03354496, study PRJNA234377) | hydrothermal vent metagenome | biome: Deep sea; feature: Hydrothermal plumes at the Eastern Lau Spreading Center, Western Pacific Ocean; material: Seawater | place: Tonga | collected 2009 | depth 2000 m m
GCGGCTAGACCTGCTCCAATTCCATGTTGGTACTCTCGACACAGGCCCCCATGGCGAGGAACTGTAGCGCCACCTGACGGACCAGTTCCTTGACCCCCCTCGTGCGAGCTACATGCCCGTGGCTTTCGCACCGGATGGTGACCCTGTTTCCCTTCTCCTCGCAGAGGACATGGAAGATGACTGGCGGCCCGACCTCGATCACCAGGCACTGGACCTGAACGACCTTCCGATCCTGACGGAGGAACGCCGATCTACCTTCGGTGATTGTTCCACGCTCATCATGAGACTTGAAGGGGCGGAACTGGCGCCAGAACTCCTCAAGGGGAGGGGCATCGGTGAAGGTGGCATGGGGCAAGGAAACACATCTTTCAGTCCCGGGAGTTGATTACTCTGCCCGAACCAGGTCCGGTTGCTGGCACAGGTGGTGCCGATTATCGTGTCCAAGGTGGTGTCCGCGCAAGCACGAGAAGAGAGGGGCTCCAGATGAACCGGGACCTGCGCATCGGCAACCGGTTCTGTCGGGTCGACGGCTGGTTCCACGCTGACAATGCAGTTATCGTCGGAGACGTGTCGATCGGCAGCCAGTCGAGCATCTGGTACGGGTCGGTTCTTCGAGGAGATGACGCCCCAATCCGGATAGGCGAGCGGGTGAACATCCAGGACCTGTCGATGGTTCACCCCGATCCCGGTATTCCTCTGGAAATCGGCGACGATGTCACCGTCGGCCACCATGCGATCATCCACTGCAAGGAGATCGGTTCATGCTCGTTGATCGGGATGGGTGCAGTTCTTCTCGAGGGTGTCCGGGTCGGGAGCCGGTGTCTGATCGCGGCAGGAGCAGTCGTTGCACCTGGCAGCGAGATCCCTGACGGTGTGCTCGTTCGAGGGGTCCCCGGGAGAATCGTGAGGGAGATCTCCTCCGCCGAGGAGAGTGCTATTCTCCGCTCCGCCTCGAAGTACGCCAATAATGCTGAGTTTTTCTTCAGCCAACACGGCGAGATTCTCTGAAAGAGGAAGCATGTCCGCGAAGGGTTGGATCCTGGGAATCGAGACGAGCCAGCCGACAGGATCGGTGGCCCTCGGCCGTGTCGGTGGGGATCAGGAAGTGGATTTCGAACCCTTCCCCATCGGTCTTGTCCACGGCAGGGAAATCCTGCCGAGGATCGATACCCTCTTCAGTAGGCACCCTGGTGCGCGGGAAGAACTTGCGCTGATTGCCGTTAGCGCCGGTCCCGGTTCCTTCACCGGAGTTCGGATCGGGGTCGCCGCTGCCAAGGCGATCGCCTGGGCGTGCAAGGTGCCCTCTCTCTCCGTCTCATCTCTCGAGATCATTGCCGACAACGCCGTTGGAAACGGGGATTGGCGAGTCCTTCTCGATGTTCGTCGCCGTCGTTGCGCAACGGCCACTTTCCGGATCGAAGGGGATGATCGCCAACGACTGACCGATGATGCGATTCTTTCCTGGGATGAAATGCTCGGCCAGGTTACCTCCAGGGAGCAATTGATCGGGAGCGGTTGCCGGACCATCCCTGGCGTCGAGAATCACCCCAGAGGAGACAAGTCGTGGGACGACCCGAAAGCCGCCGCGGTGGTGAAAATCGCTCGCCGACGGCTGCTCCTGATCGAAACCGGGGCTGAAGAACCTCCCAGGGGTTTCACATCTCCTCACGACCTGAATCCCTCCTACCTGGAGATGAGCAGCGCGGAAGAAGTTCAGGCCCGTGCTGCCGGAACCGGTGACCGATGAACTCTCCGCGCGTCTGGGCCGAAATCAACCTCGATAGACTGTCCAGGAATCTCGCCTGGGTTCGTTCTCTGCTGCCATCAACCTGCAAACTTCTGGCAGTTGTGAAGGCCGATGCTTACGGGCACGGATCGGCGATGATCTCCAGAGCTCTGGGTGCTTTGGGGATCGACATGCTGGGGGTGGGGAATGCTGATGAGGGCATCGCCCTTCGCCTCGAGGGCGTCGAGGTACCGATCCTGGTTCTCGGTGGCGTGACCGACGGCGAGATCGATGAACTCATCGCTCATGGGATCACACCGACCGTTCACTCTCCTGAACGGATCGAACTCTTCGAGGAGTCGGCAAGAAAACAGAACACCAGAGTGGGGGTCCACCTGCTTGTCGACACCGGGATGGGTCGCCTCGGAGTGTCGGTGGAGAGTGTTACCCGCCATGCACAAGCGATCGCCCGGTCGCCAGATCTGGTGCTCGATGGGGTAGGCACGCACCTCGCCACACCATGCGAACCGGGAGCCGCGGTGCTGCAACTGGCCGCGTTCGATCGGGCTCTCTCCAGTCTCGTGCGGGAGGGACTGCTTCCTCCTGTGGTCCATGTCGTCAGTTCCAGGGGCCTCCTGCGCTTCCCGGAGCGCTGCCACGACATGGTCAGGATCGGTGGCCTCCTCTACGGGCTCATCGACCAGGGCGGAGTGGAGGCCACCTCCCCTGAACCAGTGCTGGCGCTGAGAACCCAGGTGATCTACCTCAGGGATCTGCCGGCAGGGACTCCTGTCGGCTACGACGGAAGCTATCAGACTCCACGACCGACACGCCTCGCCACTCTCCCTGTCGGCTACCACGATGGGTACACCCATTGTTTCTCGAACAGCGGGGAAGTTCTCGTCCGAGGCAGGAGGGCACCGGTGAGAGGGCGGGTTACGATGGATTACCTTTCCGTCGATGTCACCGACATCCCCGGTGTGAGGGTTGGGGACACCACAACCCTTCTGGGCAAAGATGGCCCCGATGAGATCTTCGCCTCCGACCTGGCTCGCTGGTCTGGAGGAGTGCTCTACGAATTCCCGAGCCTGCTGGGACGGCGTGTCCTGAGGCGTTATTCTGGATTCGAGACGACCGCCAGTTGCATCGAAAGAGGATCCGCTCCAATGGAGAAACAACACCCTTGACCAGCAAAGATGCCAGATCCCACCCAACTCCCGACAGTTCTCTCCGCAGGGGAGTTGTGCAGTTTCCTCGACGCATCCCCAAGGCAACGGGGGCGAGGCGCCGCAACCGCCGGAGAAAATTTATCCTCGTCGGAATGGTGCTCCCCTTGCTTCTCTTCTCGGCGCTTGCCATCGTCGGCTCCTACGTATTGAGTCCCGAGCAGTTGCGGTTGAGAGCGACGGCTCTCCTCCAGGAGCGACTCCAGGTCGAGTTTCACCTCGACCCAGTGAAATACTCATTCCCCAGCACCGTGATCTTCGAAGGCATCAAGATCTCTGCTCCGGCGGGTAGCCGCTTCACCCAGCTAGTGGATGTTCCTCTAATTCGGCTCGATTTCGCGGTCCTTCCGCTGCTTCTTGGACGCACGGTTCTCAAAAAGGTCGAGATCGACGGAGCTCGGGTCTACCTCGAACGGGATGACCTCGGCGACCTGACCTTGTTGAAGGTTCTACGAGAGGCGACGATTCCCGCTTCGGGGCCGATGCCGGAACCACAACCGGAAGTGATCAGCACTCCTGCCCTGCTCAACCCCCCAGAGGTGATTATCACGAACCTGAGCGTCGAGACCTGTCCCGAGACAGTATTCAAGAGCACAAGTGCGCTCGATGTACCCTCCGTTCGGCTCGAGTTCTCGAAGGAGGATCCGAGGAGTTACCAGGTCTCCGGGCTGGCCTTCGACCCTGCTGTCGAAGCGATCCACCTCCGTGGCAGCGGCAAGATCTCGACGGGGGATTTCCAGCTGGAATTGACCGTCGACCGATTGAAACTCGACGAACAGCTGAGGGAGAGGCTCCCTCAGACCCTCGCGGTCGTCTGGGACAGGTACCTGCCGACCGGCACGGCGACGTTCCGTCACCAACTGATCCTCGAGGATTCCCAGTTGCTGAGGAATGCGATCACACTCGAGTTGATGGAAGGGTCGATTCAACTCCCCCAACCAAAAGTCGAGATCCGCGGGATCCGGGGAAAGGTCGATCTCACCCCCGAACGCCTGCGGATTGTCGAACCCCTGACGGGAATCGCCTGGGGGGGCAAGGCGTCGCTCGAGGGAGAAATCGATGTCGTCGGGCTCCTTCCCGGGGCAGGAGATCTGCGGCTGCGGATCGAAGGAGTTCGATTCGAACCCGAAGTGAGAGCAGCCCTTCCCGAAAAGTTCCAGGCGGTCTGGGATCTCTTCTCTCCCTCCGGAAAATTCGACGCATTCTTCCGTGTCCAGGGAGAGGAGTTTCCTCCTCAAATCCAGGACATCCGGCTCCAACTCCACGAGGTAGACCTCGTATACGCCGGTTATCCCTATCCACTTCGCAACGCCGAGGGTTACCTGCGCTACCAGAAAGAACGGGTGGAGATCCGGGTCGAAGGAGGTTCGAAGAAAAACCCCAGCAGGGTCGAAGGTTTTTTCGACACCGTTGCGAAGGGGCCGATGCAGATCCGGATCGAATCCGACAACCTGCCTCTCGATGATCGTGCGCGAACTGCCCTCGGCACCAGGTTCACTCCGATTTGGGACCAGTACCGCCCGAGCGGGAAAGCCGATCTGCGCATCGATCTCCGCCGCACTGACCAGGGAGCCCCACTGGCTGTCGAGGTCCTGATCGAAGGACGTGGAGCCGCGATCAGTCACCGTGATTTCCCTTACCAGGTAGAGGGAATCACGGGGCGCGTTCACATCGACAACGAGAGGGTCACTTTCGAGAATCTTGCAGGCTCACATGACGGTGTTCCTGTCGCTATCGAGAATGGTGAGGTGCGCTTCGCACCATCCGAAGCCAAGCGGATCGAGGTTCCGATCCGCTCCCATGCACTCAGAATCGATGAGGATCTTCTCAACATCCTCTCAGACCCTGTCGCTAGTAAGTTGCGCTCCCTCGGACTTCTGGAAGCAACAGGATCGCTCGAGGCTCTTGTCGAAATGCGCAAGGAACCAGAGACCGATTTCGAGGTCTTCGTCAGGGCAGACATCAAGGAGCCGATGCTTCTCTCCTACGAAAAACTACCCTACCCGCTCCTCTTCAGCTCTGGCTCCTGCCTCTACTCCAGTTCAGAAGGAAGGATCCGCCTCGACCGCCTGAAAACAGCAGAGGATTCGACCCCTGGATTCGAGGTCAATGCTGAGTTTGGCCCCGATGACACCCCGCGCCCAGCAGCCACGGGATTGCCCGAGGAACGCACTCTCTTCTCGGCGGAGATCCTGATCACTCCTGGACCGGAGGGACGCGGGCTCGACCTCGCAGACCCACTCCTCATCGATAGTCTTCCGGCAGATCCCAGAAACTTTCTCAAGGGGATGCGCCTCACCGGCGATGTGAGTGCCCAGATAGAGATCGAGTATCTCTTCGGAGAAAAACTCGGCAGCGAGAAACCTTATCAGCACGTCGAATACGATGTCGAGGCCACTCTTCACAACGGCGGGTTCGATATCTCATTGAGTACCCGAAACCTCAACGCTCACCTCACCATGCACGGGAAGCAAGGTTCGGACCTGCCACACTCCTTTTCCGGGGAATTGCGTGGAGTCGAATTTCGCTTCGGGCGGTTTCATCTAACAACAGCCGAAGAAGCACCCCTGACCTTCTGCTACGGCAAGAGACACCCGTTGATCGAGCAGGCGAAGCTCATCCGGACCTACGACAACAACGAGATTCCGGGGAGCCCCTCCTACCTTCCTTCAGACCGCCTCGTCGCTCGCTGTGCAGAGAGCAACGTGGGAAAACTGTTCCAGGCTTCACTGGGACCATCGTCTCTCTATGGTGGTCGCGTCGATGGGTTCTTCTTCGCTGACCTCGCTGATTCCGGAGTCTTTGCCGGTGAGGCAACGGTGTCCGGAGTCGACATCCGCAAGGGTTCGGCTGACATTTTCGGTGTCACAGGAAGCGCAGGGATTGCTCAGGGAGAGATTTTCATCGGCGGTGAGACTCACAATCCGAAATCTCTCAGCGGTGGCGGGGGATTTCGAGTGAGAAACGGCAACTTCACCAAGATTCCGATGATTGCGGCAATCATCCTGAATCCCCTCAAGGGTTTCAACCACCACAACAACCGGATCAAGGAAGTGGATTGTAACTTCAGGGTAGAGGGTCAGAGTTTTACTGTTCCCGACTGGGAAGATCTGGTCCTGATGAGTCCCAGCCTCCGGATCCTCGGAAAGGGGAGGATGGGTTTCGATACCAAGCTCAACTTCATCCTCGAACCGCAGACTCTCGGTGGTTTCCCCCTTCTCTCTGAACTCGTGAACCGCCTCACACGCTTCCGCCTGCGGGGGACTCTCGACTCGCCGGAGACGTTACCTGTAAACGAGAACAACAACCGCGAAGAGGAACCTGGACGCAGGGGTCAACTTCGTCGATGAAACTCGCGAACAGAATCCCTGGACTGGAGATCAAACTCGTAAAAAAAAACAGGGGGACCGTGTGGTCCCGCCAATTGAGCAGATCTCCGGTTTCTGGTCTCGATAGCGGGCTCGTTTCCCCCTGGGGGGCAACTCTTGCTCACCGGAGGGTGATCTGGAGGGTAGTGAGGTCCCCCGCGACATCCTGGCTGCCCTGACCCCACGCAAGCCGGTATTCTAGATCGTCTTGCTGTCGAGGCCATCCTCTTGGATGCTGGGACGGTGAAGGAGGCTCCGATGTCCAGACAGACAACTTTTCTGCTCGTTGTGGCACTGCTTGGGCTGACGGCTGCAGGAGGCGTTTTTGAAACGGGAACCGACAGCGTCTCTGCTCCCCAGCAGGTCAGTTCGGCTCGAGCTCTTCTCGATGCACTCGACCCTGAACAACTGGAACGTGCAGCGCTATCCTTCGAGGATGGAAGCCGACTCGACTGGCATTATTTCCCCAAGCAGAGAGCGGGCCTCCCCTTCTCCACGATGGGGTTGAAACAGAGGACCGCTCTCCAGGCTCTCCTTCGCAGCGCGCTCAGCGAGGTGGGAATCTACAAGGCAAACGCCATCATCGCCCTGGAGGATGTGCTCCGCGAGATGGCGCGACGCAAAGGGAGAGATGACCCGAGCCGTGACTCCGGCCTGTATACCGTCTGTATCTTCGGAACACCCGGACCATCCAGGCCGTGGGGATGGCGCGTGGAGGGTCATCACCTGTCGGTGAACCTGACCCTGATCGGCGAGGCAGTCGTCGGAACTTCCCCCGCCTTCTTCGGTGTGAGTCCCGCGATCCTGCCATTCGGTCCCAACGCGGGGATGAAATTGCTCGACGCCGAGGAGGAAATCGCCCACAGCCTTGTCGACACCCTCAACGAGAAACAGCGAGAGCAGGCCATCATCTCCGACACTCCCCCCGGCGACATCATCATCGGCCCGGGAAAATCGCTACCCGAGAAGAGCACGGGTATCCTCGCGTCCCGGCTCGATCCTTCCCAGCGCGCCTTGTTGCGCGCACTTGTTCGGGTCTACGCCAACAACCTGAGACCTGAACTGGCCCGCTTCGATTTGCAGCGAATTGTCGAGGCCGGCGAGGACAATCTCCGCTTCGGCTGGAGCGGTTCTACAGAGCGAGGGCAGAGACACTGGTACAGGATTCACGGCCCGACCTTCGTGATCGAACTCGACAGGACTCAGGCAGAACCGGGCCACGTCCATGCGATATGGAGAGATCCGAATCGCGACTTCGGGGTCGGCCCCCTGCGTGCCCATCTTCAGCAGGATCACCGTTCCGAGCCGGACAACAATCGATAGATCATGCCCTGATCATCTCCACTCTGAAGAACGAGTCGCGATGATCCGGAGCAAGTAGAGAAAACGAGAGTCCGAGAATGTTGACACAGAAACTCGTTGAATGCGTCCCGAACATCTCCGAGGGACGTGATCGTGAGAAAATCGATGAGATCGTCGCCGCAGCAGCAGCGGTAGGCGGCGTCGAGGTTCTCGATGTCGATCCGGGCATCGAAACTAACCGGACAGTGATCACACTTCTGGGGTCACCGGAAGTGATCGCAGAAGGGGCTTTCCAGCTGATCAGGAGAGCCTCGGAATTGATCGACATGTCCAAACATCAGGGTGCTCACGCTCGTCACGGAGCGACAGACGTCTGCCCTTTCGTACCTGTGAGCGGGGTCTCGATGGAAGACTGCGTCGAGATCGCACGAGGTCTCGGCGAACGTGTCGGCTCGGAATTGAACTTTCCCGTTTTCCTCTACGAGAACGCAGCTCTACGGGACGAACGGCGCTCTCTCGCGGATGTCCGCAAGGGAGAGTACGAAGCTCTGGCGGAGAAACTCTCGGATCCCAACTGGGCGCCAGACCACGGGCCAGCGAAATTCTTGCCCAGGACTGGTGTGGTCACGATCGGGGCGCGGGAATTCCTGATCGCCTACAACATCAATCTAAACACGAAAAACAAGTCCCAGGCGAATGATCTTGCCATGGAGATCCGCGAGAAAGGGCGTGCGGTCCGCGTCGAACAGAAGACTCCTTACTACTCCAGCGGCCGTCTTCTTCGCTACTCGCCAGCCAGTGGAATTTGGCCATCCGCGATCTCCACTGCTGTCTTCGCCACTTCCGATGACCTAGACAAGCACTATCAGGAAGAAGGCACGACCCTCGCTGAAGAGCTGGAATTTCACGGCCAAGCGATCGGCTCCATCGAGGGCGAATTTGTCATGAAGCGTGGTCGATTCGAGCACTGCCGTGCTGTCGGCTGGGTAATCCCCGAATACGGGCGTGCCCAGATTTCCATCAACCTGACCAATTTCCACGTGACCAACATGCACGATGTCCTGGAAGAATGCAGACGCATGGCAACGAAAAGAGGTCTGGTGGTGACCGGCTCCGAAGTGGTCGGGTTGGTTCCCTTCGAGGCGATGCGTGAGGCAGGAGAGTATTACCTACGGGAGCAGGGCTCGAGCGCGGGTGCCCCCGTGATCGACCTGATGAATACCGCTGTACAGTCCCTCGGGCTCGCCGATCTTGGAGACTTCTCCATCGATAAATCGGTTCTAGGCTTGCCGAAAGTTGGTGGAAATCTCACTTCGATGGGGGTTTCGAGCTTCACCGATGAGGTCTCTCGTGATTCCGCTGCACCTGGAGGAGGATCGATTGCAGCTCTCGTGGGTTCTCTCGGCGCTGCCCTTGCCGCAATGGTCTGTAGCATCACCCACGGCAAGAAGAAGTACCGCAAGCGACGTGCCCGGATGGAGGAGATCTCCATCGAGGCCCAGAGGATTAAAGACCAGCTCATCATTGCGGTCGATGCCGACACTGATGCATTCAATGTCGTGCTGGAGGCGATGGGACTACCACAGGAGACCGACCAGGAGAAATGCGCGCGAGCCGAGGCGATCCGCGAAGGATACAAGCAAGCAACGCGGGTCCCACTCGACACCGCCCGACTCTGCCTCGAGGCGATGAAGCTTGCACTCATCGCCGCGGAGGATGGCCTGCCCGCTGGGGTCACCGATGCCGGTGTCGCAGGCCTGGTCTCCCGAGCAGGACTCGAGGGCGCGATCTACAACGTCCGCGTGAATCTGCCCGAGGTCGGCGACGAAGAGTGGGTGGGAAAGGTACAGTCACAGATCGACCGCCTTCTCGAGGAAGCGGAGTCGATCTCACGATCGATTCGATCCCATGTCGAGGAGGAACTGCACGTCTAGCCCGTGTCCCTCTCCCGGAAGGCCGCCCATTTCCGGGAATGCGGGTAGCCTCCGGGCGAATAGCGAGGGAGCCTGGGAATGCCCCTTACCCTTGGCTATCATCGGGGCCATGATCAAGACGGAACGGGAATTCAGTAATCCCCAGATCCGCCAACTAGGGCTCTTCCTCGACAATCGTGTCGGCAGACTCCGGGACGTCCTGCGCTTCCTTTCCGCCGAGGATGTGTTGGTTCATGCGCTGTCGATCATCGACGGGGCGGATCACGCCATCGTACGTCTTGTTGTCGATCGCCCCGACTCTGCTCACAAGGCTCTCGTCGATGCTCAGTTTTCCATCGTCGAGACCGAAGTTCTTGTCGTCGAAATTCCGGACGATAGAACGGGACTCGTAATGATCTGCCGATCACTCCTGAGAGGAGAGATCAACATCCACTATGCATACCCGATGCTGACACGCCCCCATGGTATCGGTGCCCTGGTGGTCCACGTAGATATCCTTCAGACAGCAGGGGATCTTCTCGAGGAAGATGGGTTCAAACTCCTCGATTCCAGCGATCTCGGCCTCGCTGGAATCTGAATCCCTTCCAGGTTGCAGTCCCCGGTACTCTTCAGGTATCATGGGGGGTCACAGTGGGAGTCCCGCATTTTCCTCTGGAAGGGAAATGATAATGCATCGAATTCGGTTGATCGTGTTTCTCACTCTCTTCGCCGCTGCCTCGGTGATGGTCGGTGGTGAACTGCAGGGCGCAGACTCGAAAATCGTCTCCTCGAAGACCAAGCCGATGACGGCACTCAAGAAGGTGACTCGAAATCTCGCGAAATCTCGCGCCTACGGTGCCAGTTGCACTGTTGAGGGCGGGCTCTCCCGCAAGCCGGATCATCAACTCTTCCAGACGACTGTCCGGGAGGAATACCGCGGTGATATTTACGGCAACGTGATGCACCTCCCGAGCATGAAGGTCTTCAGGACCTCCAGCACAGGGGCCATTTCTGACGGAGTTCAGTGGTATCGCCTGCAATCTCTCCCGGAAGGGAAGAAACTCGATCGCCTCTTTGCATTCCCTGCCCACCTGCTGGTGAAGGCCGCAAAGAACCCTGCAAAGGTGGAATGGATTTCCAGCGAGGATGACGAGATTGTCGAACTGCCCCCAGAACGAGGGAAAGGGGGCACCTCCGTGGCTCGCAAGAGGGAAGACAGGATTCCCCACGTGCTGCGGATCCAGGTTCCCGACAAGGAAGCGATCCAGTACTTTGTCGAAGTTCAGAACTCTGGCTGCCTATCCGGTGGCTGAGGTGTCTCACAATTCTTGTCCCGTGTGGACAAGACCATCACTCGCTGCCTGATTGACGTTGACATCGACCTCGAGACAAATCTGCCAAGAGGCATCAAGATGACAGTGCTGACGGGGGTCCGTGGAGGAGGCAAATCATCCGACGGCAACGCCTTCGGTGACAACGAGCACGTCGCCTTCCACTTCGATTACAAACTCGACCCGAAGAAGACCGTCGCCCGCTTCGACATCCCCAGAGAAGCTCAGAAGTTGATGACGAAGTAATCTGCTTCCCAACCGAAGAAAAAAAGCTCCCGGTCGTTGCCGACCGGGAGCTTTTTTCATCTCGTCGAGGAAGCGGCGCAAATCGATCTCAGCCACAGATCCTTCTCCGGACCGTCTCCAGAGGGCCCCTTCTGAAGAACCTGAGCCAGGCATCCGAGAAGATGAAGGCGAAAGGAGTCCGTCCGATCCAGCAGTCGAGGATGACCTCGAGATCGAGCCTGGTATCGGAACCCCAAGGATCACTGGGTCCCGTTCTTCCTGGCAAAATCACCAGCAGGAGAGACGTTACGAGGATCTCGGAGTTCAGGCCCAGAATAAAAAAGCCCCCAACCCAGGAGGAGGTTGGAGGCCAGTCGATAGTGACTGTGGCAACTCTCTCCGGATGAACCAGGAGAGGCCTTCAAAGGTGCAAATCCCCCACTTCCCCTAGGAGAAGCGGTCGAGGCCATCAGAAGGCCTCGTTCCGTCGTCGCCTTGTCGGTGGCCCAGAAACCGTAACTGTCAGGTCTCCCTTTCCCCGCGGAAACTCTGACGGGCCGACCGACGGAGCAACCCAAGTCCATGATTGAGTGTAGCGATTTGCAGGTAACCGCCTACTCCTCACGAAGCCTCAGTACCAACATTTACGTAGTCATCGCTGGGGAGTGGATGAAGGTGTGGAACTACTTCCGAGAGGTCCATCTCTGTCCTGAATGGCAGCAGGATCCCGAAGGTCACTTCGAATTGGAGGCTTTCTCGGCAGAAGCCCTCGCAACCGTGAGCACGTATGCGGTGAGCTGGGTGATTTCAGTGCTCTTAAGAGGTTGTTTCTGCATCTTCGCCATGGGATTGTCGAAGGTCGGCTGGCGCAGGTAAGCCATCAACCACAATCGCATTCTCTTGAACTCGTCCTCTTCGGCAAGAATCCCCTCGAAGATCTCCTTCTTGGACTCATAGCGCTGAGGATCATTGGTTTCGAGGTTCTCGGCATGCTCTTCGAAAGTTTTCATCTTCACCAGACGGGCCAGGGAGACCTCCTCCATCGGAGGGGAGAGGATGCCACCCTTCCCTTCGACCTTGTGGCAGATGATGCAGCGTTTTTTAGCCAGCAAACGGCCCAGAATCGCCTGTTTCTTGAACTGGTCATCGTCGAGCAATGGATGGTGGGCGGCAGGAACTGACTCAACTGACTCGGCACCGACACCCTCGGTTGTTGCCTCGGTGGAAACCTCGGAACCTTGTGACTTTTCTGTCCCGACAGTCTCTTCTGTTGAAACCACCGGGGCCTTCTCACCAGTTGCTGGGGAGTTGGTTGGATCGGCTTTCTCCACCTGAGGGGTATGAGAGGGCCCTGCTTCGCCGCAACCAAGGGCGGAAACCATCACCCCCAAAGAGAAGAGACGCTTCAGAGACGACACCGTTGGCTCCCTTCGAGGACCCTGTAAACCTCCACTGGCCCCATTTTCCAATTCCCGTCCCCTCACTACGAGTTTACGCTCATCGACGCCAGCGCCAAGGGAAAGCGTGGGGCAGGGACCGGACCTTCCTGTACCCTGGGGGCGAATTTTTCGGCGATATCCTCGAAAGGCGGATTCGATTTGTCCTCTCACCTGCTGGTCCAGATCCCGATCCTCTTCTCCCTCCTCCTCTCCCCTCTGCCCCTCGAAGGGGTTCTCCTCGACGAGCCGGCGGGTTCCCTTGCTGCTCTCGAGAGAGAGTTCGAGAAGAATGACCTTCGGGGTCCCGACGGCGCCGAAGCATTCAGAGCCCGCTTCGAAAAACTGGCCCGGGACCGCGCAGGCTCAGAAGACGGACTCGGGGCAGAACTGTGGCTTCTCAGGATGACCTGGTGGAAACGCCAGGAGGGGACGATGGCCACTGAAGCGTGCGCGCAAGCACGTAGGCTGATGGAAGAGTACGGATCCTCCCGGCAATTGGGGCGAATCGCCGAGTTTCATTACCTCTACGGCAAAGATCAGGTTGACGCCATTCTGTCGGAGTTGATGGCTGTCTCTCCTCACGACAGTGTCAAGGCGATCGCCCTTCACGGACGTTCGGTCGCCGCCAGGGGATCCCGAGATGAGCAAACGCGCGCGGCAGCGATACCCCTTCTCGAAAAGTTGCAGAGTCAGTACGGCTCCCTCCCCTGGCGCTACATCACCTTCGGGGAAATCGCCGAAGCGATGCTTTCCCCTCACCCGAAGGAGAGTCTCCAGATCGGAAAGATCGCTCCCGACATTGTCGGTAGCAATGTCGTCGGGCGACCGATGAGCCTCCACGAACACCGTGGAAAGGTGGTTGTTCTCGACTTCTGGGGCGACTGGTGAGGCCCGTGCCGGGCGATGTACCCTCACGAGCGGTCGCTCGTGGAAAGGCTCTCCGACAAACCCTTCATCCTCCTCGGGGTCAACTCCGACCGAACTCGTGACGAGTTCCGCAACGCCTACGCAAGGGAACAGATGAGCTGGCCCAGTTTCTTCGATGCTGGAGGCACCTCAGGGCCTATCTCAACTCGCTGGGGAGTCAGGGGCTGGCCTACTATTTTCGTGATCGATGCCGAGGGCGTGATTCGATTCAAGAACGTCAGGGGGCCGGCACTCGATGAGGCGGTCGATGAACTCCTCGGTGAGATCTCGGGAGAAAAACCCCGCAAAGGGAACAATCCTGAGAGCCTCTAGCGGTGAATTGACTCCGTTCCCCGGGCTCCCGCGGCAGATCCCCGCATCTGGCAGCAATAGCACCTCGAAATCACTCTCAGCGTCGGGATTCTGGCCATTTGCGGTTTTCCTCGGAGCATCTCTACTCCCTCCCTTGTCATCCCCCGACGGAAATCCCCGCCCCCTGCCCTGATCGCATTCGCTGTAAACCTCAACAGATGCGAAACTCCTCTAGCAGAGTTGAGGTTTCACGATCGGAATGGCGAGGATTCTCTTGAGTGAAAACCACAATCCGATTGCCATCGTTCTCGGTGGCGGAGGCGCTCGTGCCGCCTACCAGGTGGGGTTCCTCCGCTACCTCGCCCGACAGTACCCCCATCTCGAAATCCCGATCATCTGTGGCACCTCTGCCGGTGCGATCAACGCCGTCCAACTCGCACGCCATCGGGGCTCTTTCAACGAAGCTGTCGATGAACTCTCAGACCTGTGGAGAAGCCTGACAGTGGACCAGGTTTTCCAGGTAAACACCGCAGCTCTCCTGCGCGGGATCTTCTACTGGGGTCTGCGTCTGATCAGCGGTGGAAGTTCTCTCGCTCCGGCAACACGAGGAATGGTCGACACGTCACCGCTGAGAAATTTCCTTCAAAAAGCAACCTGTAGCGATGAGGGGGGTATTCCGGGAGTCGCGGAGAAACTCAAGTCGGGACGACTCTACGCCCTCGCTGTGACAACAACTGATTACGGCACCGGGCAGTCCGTTACCTGGGTTCAGGGCAACGGCCACCACCTCTGGCGTCGGCCGCACAGACGCGGTGTCAGAGCCGAGATCTCCATCGACCACGTACTCGCTTCGACGGCCCTACCTCTCTTCTTCCCTGCCATAAAAATCAATGGCTCGTGGCATGGCGACGGAGGAATGCGCCAGACAGCTCCCCTCTCACCGGCGCTGCATCTCGGAGCTCAACGGATCCTGGCGGTTTCGACGCGTTATCTCCCCAGCCAGCCCGAGGCTGAGATCTCGGTGATCCACGGCTACCCCCCACCAGTTCAAGTCGCCGGAATCTTGATGAACGCCGTGTTCCTCGACGCCCTCGAAGCCGATGCAAGCAACCTCATCCGCCTGAACCACTTCATTGGGAAACTCCCCGAGGAGGAGCGAGAAAATCTGCGGCAGGTCCGGCTGATGACAACCAGGCCGAGCATGAACCTAGGTCGCCTGGCAGCGGAATTCGAGCCCAAACTTCCCGGTCCCTTCCGATTCCTCGAGCGGGGCCTCGGCACCCAAGAAACCAAGAGCCCCGACTACCTCTCGATGCTGCTCTTCCAGAGTGATTTCATCGGTGCACTTATCGACCTCGGCGAGAAAGACGCCGAAGATCAGGCCGAAGAAATCAAAGCTTTCGTCGAAGATGGGGAAACAGCCAACCAGCTTCCATTCTCCGGATAGGAACCGTCATTTAATTCGGCGTTTCACCAGGTTGGAAATGGCCCCGTACTTGATTTCCACCCTGCGACTTGTCGCGTCCTCGATCACGGCGTTTCGGATCACACCATCCCCATCCTGGTACCAGAAGACCGATTGGGACCCGTTGCCTGTGATCCCGACCAGGTTCCCGTAATACTGGGGCAGAATGAGAACCTCTCTACGCTCGGTGTGAAGCCGGGGCGATCCGGGCTTGCCGAGGGCGGTGACGCCCGTGGAGATTTTGTAACTCTCCTGCAAATTGTGGGAACGCCAGACCCCGATGGTGCCATCGGGGACGATCTGACGGCTATCCCCGGCAGTGACCATTACCAGCAGGACAAACCCAAGAACGAGCAACAACACGCTATTTCTCATCGCAACACTTCCTTTCAAGCTGAAACTCACACGCAGTCCACCGGCATTGAAACACACCTCTCACAAGGGTTGAAGGGAGCGGAAGCCCTTGGAGGGTTAAGAACGTCGTGCGAGAATCCACCCTCCTGATGTGGATTAATCCCTGGAGGCAGCGATGAAACCTGGACACTCGAGTAGTACCGCAACAATTCTTGTTTTCTGGCTCCTTGTGGCTGGTTCCAGCGCAGGAGGTGCTGAACCTCTGGAGGTGACTTTCGCCTTCTGGAATCTCGAAAATCTCTTCGACACATCAGATGATCCCGAGAATCCAGGAGATGACGAATTCCTCCCTGACAAGGAATGGGACGACGCACGCTATCAGCGCAAACTCGCTCACCTCGCAGAAGCCATCGATGTGCTCGACGCTGATCTCCTCGGAGTTTGCGAGGTCGAGAATCGCCAGGTCCTCGAGGACCTTCTCATGCAGCCAACTCTCGCAGGGAGCCGTTACCAAATCGCCCACATCGATTCCCCTGACAGCCGTGGGATCGATCTCGCCCTGCTGGTCAGGCCTCCTTGCAAGATCGATGGAGACCCCGTGCTTCATCCCATCGATCTCGGCGAGGGAAATCGCCCAACCCGCGGAATTCTCGAGGTCCCGACGAGCATCGAAGGGGTACCACTGATCGTTCTGATCAACCACTGGCCTTCCCGGTACGGTGGGAAGGAAAGAACCGACCCTCTCCGCAGGATTGCTGCCAGGACGGCGCGAGGCATCGTCGATGAGCACATGAAGCAAGTTGCTGCGGATGGCAGCGAGGCAGAGATCCTCCTCATCGGCGACTTCAACGACGACCCCTTCAGCCCATCGGTAAACGACGTACTCCACGCCGTTCGAGAGAAGCGTGCGGTTACCCACTCCTCTAATCTCATCAGCCAGAATCCAAAGCAGAAGTCACCGCGACTCCTCAATCCGTCCTGGGTATTTCTCTCTAAAGCAGACCATGGGACCTACTACTACTGGAACGACTGGACCTGGAATGTTTTCGACCAGGCCATTATCAGCCCAGGGCTCCTCGATGAGCACGGGCTCACTTACATCGATGGTTCGTTGATTGTTCATGCCCCTGAGTTCCTCCGGGACACCGAGAAGAACGCGAGCAGGCCGAAGCGTTTCCGGAAATTCCGCGGGCGCTGGGAAGAAGGTTACAGCGACCACTTTGCAATCAAGGGAAAGTTGATCTGCAGGCCCGAAGCGAGACCCGCCACCGGCGGGAAATGATCCTCCACTTCGGCTGTACTCGATGCGAAGTGTCTCCACCCACGAAACAAGGACTGTTCGGCCGGAAATTAGGCTGCCGGTAGCACTTGTGCTATCGAAGATTTCATGCGAAATTCCTGGAACCGGGAAATGGAGTTCCCCGTTACCGGGACAATCGAGGGGCAGGGAGGTCTGCCCACCCTAAACCAATAGAAAGAATCGAGGTGTTTTCGATGACCATCGGAAAACTAGTCCTCCTGGCAGCTCTTCTTGCTCTTCCCGTCGGCGCGATCGCCGGCGAACCTTCCGAGGCCTATCCTCTCGGCGTCTGCGCTGTAAGAGGTGTCGATCTCGAGGGCAAGGACGCGGTGACCTACGAGCATAAAGGTCGGCAGTTCAAATTCTGCTGTCAGGGCTGCTTGAAGAAATTCAAGGGTGATCCCGCCACTTACATCGAAGGTGTCAACAAGAAAATCATCGCCGCTCAGAAAGCTTCTTACCCGCTGACGACCTGTGTCGTTTCCGGAGAACCCCACGAGAGTGGGCGCGACGAGGTTCACAACAACCGCCTCGTCCGGTTCTGTTGCAAGATGTGCGTCAAGAAATTCGTCAAATCGCCCAAGTCCTTCTTCGAAAAACTGGACAAGGCCATCATCGAGAAGCAGTCAAAGGACTATCCTCTGACCAACTGCCCCGTCTCGGGGGAACCCCTGGGAAGTATGGGAAAGCCAATTGACATGATCGTCGGGAACACCCTCGTCAAGCTCTGCTGCAAGGGTTGCGCAAAGAAGTTAGTAAAGAACGCTGCTACCATGATCAAGATGGTGTCGACGGCACGTAGCAAACAGAACATCCCAGGGAAAAAAGCCTCCTAGACGCTAATTCCTGGCTTTTCTGGAGGGTGGGGCGCGGAGGAGTTCAATTTCTCGCGCCCCGCTTTCCATCTGTTTTTTTGCGCTTCTATGCCCTCCATTGCTACGGCGGTCTAGAATACTCCACTGGGCGGACGGGCGAATTCAACAGGAATTCTCCTGCCTCGCCAAGAACACGAAGTCGATAGGAGATTGGAATTGAATCCGCAAGACAACATGCAGAGCGCGCTCAACCTTTTGGTGCAGTCCTTCGAGGAATTGCAGGACCAGCTCGAGAAAACGCACATCGGGGAAAAAATTGCCGACGATCAGGAGATTAGCGAAGAAGTCGCCGAAAAGATTGATGATGAGTTCTTCACTGTTGTGATGAGTTGCATCGAAAACACCATCGAACAGAAGAACATCGAGGCGATGGATCTCGCTGCTGTCATCAGCATTCTCGCTGAAAGCCTGGAAGAAACCAATCCTGAAATCTTCGAAGAGAGCGAGTTGGAAGAGGAAAAGGTCGAATAACGAAAGACTCCTGCAAAAACGAGAGTGGGGGGCAGAGTTTCCGGCACCGTCCCCCACTCTCGTTTTCATCCTGTATTGGTATTTCCTCAGTCCGATTCCAGATCTTGCCTGTCCTCGGGTCCATCGAGCCTGCCACCGAGATTTCTTATTCGCAACTCCAGCGCTTGGAGTCGTCGCTCCTGATCCAGTAACACCTCGTTGAGTTGATCGAGTGCACGTTCCTGAAACACAAGTTTGCTCTCCAGTTCATCGAGGCGTTCGTCTCCGGATTTCAATCGAACTCCCCTCTCATCGATCACGATACTCTTTGTGGCGATCAGGAGATCCGCAAAAAAAGGTGAGACGCGGGAATTCTTGGAATCCCGCGCCTCACCGGCCATCGATTAATTTTCCAATCACGCGTCAGGGGCAGGCGGGGGATCCGCCACAAGACAAGGGATCGGGAGTGCTGTCCACCCCACAATTGGGGAACGGACTCGGAGGCTGTGCACCTGAGTTGAACTGGTAGTACAAAATCCAGACGACGTCGGAGATATCCTTCTGCCCATCATCGTTGGAATCGTTCGCGTCCTCGCAAAATCCTGCAGGACCGTCGACGAAGAGCCCGTACATGATGAAGACAGCGTCGGAGATATCAACCAGGCCATCGGAATTGGCATCCGCACGAACGAAGTTCGGATCGCATTCGTCAGGATTTCCGTTGTTGTCGATGTCAGCACTGGTCCCCGTTGTGATATCGCAGTTGTCTGGAATTCCGTTCAAATTGCAGTCTCCGGACACCCCGGAAGAAATCTCGCAAGAATCGACCAAGCCGTCGTTGTCGCAATCATCAGCCGTTCCAGAGGCAAGCTCACAAACATCAATCTGACCATTCGCGTCGCAATCACCTGATGTACCACTGGCAAGATCGCAACTATCTATTGTGCCGGTTCCATCGCAATCGGCGCCGGTTCCAGCAGCGATCTCACAAGTGTCAATCTCACCGTTGGCGTCGCAGTCTCCTGATGTGCCACTGGCAAGATCGCACACGTCGAGTGTTCCACTCGCATCGCAGTCCGCTCCAGTTCCAGCAGCAAGTTCGCAACTGTCAATCTCACCGTTGGCGTCGCAGTCTCCTGATGTGCCACTGGCAAGATCGCAACTATCTAAAGTGCCGGTTTCATCGCAATCAGCGCCGGTACCAGCAGCGATCTCACAGATGTCAATCTCGCCATTGGCGTCGCAGTCTCCAGCAACTCCACTGGCAAGGTCGCACACGTCGAGTGTTCCACTCGCATCGCAGTCCGCTCCAGTTCCAGCAGCAAGTTCGCAACTGTCGATCTGGCCGTTGGTATCGCAGTCTCCCGCAGAAGGTCGCAGACATCGAGTGATCCACTCGCGTCGCAGTCCGCTCCAGATCCAGAGGCGATTTCGCAACTGTCGATTTCACCATTGGCATCACAGTCGCCTGCAACTCCGCTTGCCAGGTCGCACAGGTCGAGTGACCCACTTCGGTCGCAGTCCGCTCCAGTTCCGGAGGCGAGTTCACAACTATCGATCTGGCCGTTCAGATCACAGTCTTGGGCAACTCCTCCAGCAATGTCACAACTGTCGAGTGAACCGTTGTCATCGCAATCGGTCGCGGTACCGCCGGCGACATCGCAACTATCTAGAATGCCATTACCATTACAGTCAGTGGCGGTTCCGGATGTCAGATCACATGCATCAAGGACAAGGTTCCCGTCGCAATCGGTTGCCAATCCTCCAGCAAGATCACAACTGTCCAGGATCCCGTTGCCATCACAATCGGATGCAATTCCTCCAGCAAGGTCACAACTATCCAGGGTTCCGTTGGCGTTGCAATCGGTGGCAATCCCTCCTGCAAGATCACAACTGTCGAGTGTCCCGTTGCCATTGCAATCGGAAGCCACTCCACCAGATAGATCGCAACTGTCGAGAGATCCATTCCCATCGCAGTCGGTCGCAAGGCCACCAGCGAGATCGCAAATATCAAGGGAACCATTACCGTTGCAGTCGGAAGCGACTCCACCAGCCAAATCACAACTGTCGAGAGTTCCGTTCAGATCGCAATCGGTCGCCAATCCAGAAGCAAGATCACAAATATCGAGCGTGGAATTGCCATCGCAGTCAGTTCCCAGGCCCTGAACAATGTCGCAACCATCGAGTTGGCCGTTGACGTTGCAATCCGTTTCGGCGCCACTTGCAAGCTCACATTCGTCGGGTATTGAGTCCAGGTCGCAATCAGTGGCGGTTCCCGCAACAACATCACAAATGTCGAGTACACCGTTGAGGTTGCAATCATCAGCGCTCCCTGAAGCGAGATCACAACTGTCGAGGGATCCATTTGAATCGCAGTCGTTCGCGTTTCCTCCAGAGAGATCGCATGAATCGAGAACTCCGTTGAGATCACAGTCTGTAGCGCTACCCGCAACAAGATCGCAAGAGTCGAGCGTTCCGTTGGCGTCGCAGTCGGTCGCTGTTTCATGGGCGATGTCACAAATATCGAGAGAACCGTTCGCATCGCAGTCTGTCGCTGAACCCGTTGTCAGATCGCAACTGTCGAGGATCCCGTTGAAATCGCAATCAGTATCTGTTCCTGAGGACAAATCGCAACTGTCAAGAGTGCCGTTGGAATTGCAGTCGCTCGCGTTACCAGCAACAAGATCGCAACTGTCGAGGGTGCCATTTGAATCGCAGTCTGTTTCAGATCCCTGCGCCAGATCACAAATATCTGGTAAACCATTTGTATTACAATCAGGAGAGGAACCGGAACTGATGTCGCAACCATCTAGAATTCCATTGACGTCACAATCTGTAGAAGCGCCGGAACCTAGGTCGCATTCGTCGAGTACACCGTTGAAATCGCAATCAGTATCAGTACCAACAGCCAGATCGCATGAATCCAGAACCCCGTTCAAATCACAATCTGTGGCAGTAGCATTGGAAAGATCGCAAGAGTCCAGGATTCCGTTGAAGTTGCAGTCTGTCGCAATTTCGTCGTCAATATCGCAACTGTCGAGTCTGCCATTTCCGTTGCAGTCGGTGGCTGTGCCTTCACTGAGTTGGCAAGAATCCAGTTCAAGATTGCCATCGCAGTCGTACAGGCTGTTGGATGCGATTTGACACGAATCCAGAACTCCATTCAAATCGCAATCGGTAGCCCCGCTTGCGAGTTCACAACCGTCCGGGATCAGATTTTGATCGCAGTCCGTAGCTAACCCGGAGAGAATCTCGCAGATGTCTAGCAGCCCGTCTCCGTCGCAATCGTTGTCGAGGCCCAATGCGATCTCACAACTGTCGATTACCCCGTCGTTATCACAATCCAGGGCCCCGAGGGCGATCTCGCAGTCATCCGGCAGAAAATTGATATTGCAATCCAATGAGGTACCGGTATTCATGTCGCAGAAATCGGGTACACCGTTGGAATTGCAGTCAACGGCTGCGCCAGCCAGGATATCGCACAGATCCGGAATGTTGTTGAGGTTGCAATCACCATGAGACCCAGCCAACAAGTCACAGTCATCGGGAACACCATTGCCATCACAATCGAGTTCTGCTCCCCCTGAAATTTCACACGAATCAATCAGACCATCGAAATCGCAATCGGAAGATTCGCCACTCGCTATCTGGCATTCATCGGGAACACCAGATCCGTCGCAATCGAAGCTGGTAGGACCATTGATGTCGCAAGAATCTGGAATCCCGTTGGTATTACAATCGGGGACCGTTCCTGTCAGAATTTCGCACTCATCAGGCACCAGACTCCCGTCACAGTCGGGGCTGGTTCCTGCAATCAGATCACACGAATCAAGAACCCCATTCAAGTTGCAGTCCGACCCTGTTCCGCTCGTCAACTGGCATGAATCCGGGGTGCCATCGTTATCACAGTCGGAAGTTCCCGCAACGATGTCGCAACTATCAAGGATCCCGTTGCTGTTGCAGTCTGGCTCATCCTGGGAGAGCAGTTCGCAACTGTCGAGTTGTCCATCCCCGTCGCAATCGGCCTCGCCTGCGATCAGGTCACAGTTGTCGAGCCTGCCGTTGCCGTTGCAATCAGTCCCTGAACCTGTGGAAAGTTCACATTCGTCCGGTATCCAGTCGTTATCACAATCATCGCTGAGCAGCCCGAGAATGTCGCAAGTATCGGCCTGGCCGTTCAGGTTGCAGTCTTGCAACGAACCCTCGGTGATCTGACATGCATCGAGAATCAGATCCAGGTTGCAATCGGTTGCCCCATTTGTGAGGTCACAGGAATCCGGAATTGCATTCCCATCGCAATCGCTCAGGCTTCCATTGGCAAGCTGACAACTGTCGAGAATTCCATCGGAATTACAGTCTGGGGACAGTCCTTGGGCAATCTGGCACAGGTCCATGACACCGTCGAAGTCACAATCGACTGCCAGTCCCGCCAAAATTTCACAACTGTCAATCTGACCGTTGCCATTGCAATCGGTTGCAGCACCCGTTGCGATCTGACAAGCATCGGGGATCCCGTTGTTGTCGCAGTCGTTCACCCCTCCTGTAATGTCACAGCCGTCCGGCACCCCGTTTCCGTCACAATCGGACTGACACTCATCGGGGACCTGGTCGTTGTTACAATCCACGCTCGTACCGGCCACTACATCGCAGGAATCCGGAATTCCGTTGAGATTGCAATCCTGTTGTGTTCCCGCATCGATTTCACAACGGTCATCGACTCCGTTTCCATTACAGTCAGGCGGAATTTCTATCCAGTGCATTCGGGCGATGTTGGTCGTTGAAGATCCGGCCACCGCCCGAAGACCATCGCTGGCCAGGGATGTTCCATAGCGAGAACTGTCTGGCCTCACCAGAATCTCCTGCAAGGACCAGGACCCGAAAACTTCTTTGAATACCTCGACTGCGCCCTCCTGATTCTGTGCACGAGGTGCAGAAACCAGAAGCAGAGCGGGAGTCACGCAGACCTTCGTACCGAAATGCAGATTGTTGCCTGTTTCAGCCGGGTCCAATGAAGCGGAGAAGATCCAGGTTGTCCCCACTCGTGTGTAGAGGTAGGCCCTACCGGTCTGTTGATTTGCTCGAGGCGACCCTACCAGGATTCGATCTCCAAGAATCGCCACACTGGAACCGAACTGGGCTCCCTGCTCCGGGTCAGGAGGGACGAGAGTGGAGATGTTGACCCATGTCGAGCCGATTCTACGGTAAACACTTGCCATACCAGAACTGTTGGTTACTCCAACAGGAGCATTCGAGGAACCGATAACGGCGTGGTCTCCAGCAAAATCTAGGCTCGTGGCAAAACCCTCTCCCGTCTGACCGGAAACGATTTCCGCGTCCTGAACCCACTCAATTCCATTGAACGAAAATGCGTAGGCGCGCCCCGGGCGGTTGGAGGGTTCCGTTCCAACGAGGATAACCCCGTTCGAAATCGCTAGTGACGTCCCGAACTGATCTCCAGCTATTCCGTTGCTCGAAATCAACTTTGAATGGAAATTCCAGAATCCCAGTACTTTCTTGAACAGATAGACAGAGCCCCTGTCGTCGTCTCCTGGTGATCCAACAGCGATCAGATCCCCCTCAACTTCGACCGCTTCTCCGAATCGATCGTCGATCGCCAGAACTATCGGCGCCAACTCGGCCTCCAGAGTCCAACGAGTTCCGATCCGACTGAAGACGTACGCCCTCCCTGTGTTAACTGCAAGGGAAGCCCCGACCACCAGAGTGTCTTCTTTGATCGCTAAAGCATCACCGAATGAAGCGGGATTCTGCGCGCCGCTAGCGAGAATATCCGTCGAAGGAACAGGCTCGCAAATGTCTGGAACACCGTTGCCATTGCAGTCGGCGAGGGAGCCGTCGGTGATTTCACACTCGTCGGGGATTCCATTACCGTTGCAATCATCGCTCGTCAACTGGCTGATATCGCAACTGTC
>JYMV01050617.1_pt1 | contig 24118 bp, 20 predicted proteins | sample 338911 | NCBI WGS metagenome assembly JYMV01 (sample SAMN03354496, study PRJNA234377) | hydrothermal vent metagenome | biome: Deep sea; feature: Hydrothermal plumes at the Eastern Lau Spreading Center, Western Pacific Ocean; material: Seawater | place: Tonga | collected 2009 | depth 2000 m m
TTCTTCCAGTTCAAACTCATCCGGTTCGGTTTCCATAAAACCAAGAGTGGCCAAGATGGGATTCAGCGCACTGGCCCATTTCGAATAGCCTGCCGTATTGAGATGGAGCAAATCCGGAAAATAAGACGGCAACGCATTGCCGGTTCCATCATCAAAAAGTGTGAAGGTATCAACGACGGTGATTTGGGAATCATTGCGGACAACATTTTCGTAGAGCTGATTTACTTTCTGAATTTTCTCAGTCGGTCGCTTCTTGACTGCAGAGCTAGGAAACATCCGGCACAGAATAATGGGCATCGCGGGGTTATGTTGCTGCAGTGCTTTGATGATCTTCGTAAAGTTCCGCGCAATGAGTTCAGGCTCGAGCCCAATTTCAAGGTCATTGGTACCCATCAAGATGACCACTGCTTTAGGATTGAGTGTGAGAACATCCTGCTCAAGTCGGATGAGCATCCCACGAGTGGTATCGCCGCCAATGCCACGATTCGCTAGTTTGACGCCGGCGAAATGCCCTCGAAATGTTGGGCCCCAACCCTGCGTGATCGAGTCACCCAAAAATACAACCGCTCCCTGATCCTGTTTAATCTGCGTAGACCATTGTTCTCGGAGTCGGGCCCATGTATTTACGTAACCTGCATATCGTCGCAGGGTGCCTTCTCCTGGAAGGTCTTTTTCCGCAGCAACGGAAGGTAAGGCGTATTTGCTGTCCTGCGCGTCTAGGACAAGAGCGGATGACACGAAAATGGACAGTAACAGAACAAAACGGGGCATTACATACATTGCGGATATCCTTAAAGTGTTAAAATCAATTCCACAGTTTAATTGGTTAACGCCGCCCAAATCAATCGCCGCTGATCGGATTTTTTATGCCACGCCTGCGATCTCTCCAACTCACACTATTAATATCGTTACTTAACTGTGCTTTACCCGTTTGCGGTGACGACTTACTGCAGACTGCCAATAACATACTGTTATATCAGCGGAACACTGGAGGCTGGCCTAAAAATTACGATCGGGATGCCAAGTTATCCGAGGCGGACCGCACACAGTTGAAACTGGATAAAGCACAAACCGACTCGACAATCGACAATGGCGCCACGCACCGCGAAATCCGGATTCTGGCAAAAGCCTACCACCGATTAGGGAATCAACAATTTCGAGATGCCGCTGTTGCCGGTGTGAAGTACTTGCTGCAGGCACAATACGATAACGGGGGGTGGCCTCAACGCTATCCTCAGCCCAGCAGTTACCACAAGCATATTACGTATAACGACGATGCCATGATCGGTGTGATGAATTTGTTTCGTAACATTGTGCAGGGTTCTGGCGATCTTGAATTTGTATCCAGCGATATCCGCAGACAATGTGACCGAGCACTGCAGCGCGGTCTGCAATGTATCCTCAAAACACAAATCAGAGTTGATGGCAGATTAACGGCATGGTGTGCGCAGCATGACGTCAAGACACTCGCGCCGGCAAAGGCTCGATCCTATGAACTCCCATCCATCAGTGGCAACGAATCGGTCGGTATCGTACGCTACCTGATGAAGATCGAGGATCCCGACAGTGATGTCGTGGCGGCAATTGAAGGTGCAATCTCTTGGTTTGAAAGTGCCCAGCTAAAAGGGCTACGGCAGATTAAGGTTGAAGCTCCCGCGGCGCCCAATGGAATGGACATAAAAATAATTCCAGACCCGTCTGCGCCTCCCTTATGGGCACGCTTCTATGATCTGCAAACCCAGCAACCTTTTTTTTGCAGCCGCGACGGCATTCCCAAGAAAACCATCGCCGAAATTTCTCATGAACGACGCAACGGCTATTCATGGTTGGGTACCTATGCTACAGAACTGTTACAAAAACACTATCCCCTGTGGAAGAAGAACCGCGGTTAATCAGACCGTGGACGACGACATCGCAAGTAACCACCGCGCCGGATCCTGGGGAACAGAAACCAATCTGGGACGCTGATTATCTAAGGGTGGTCCTTGGGGTGCACAGTCGGTGTCGGATTTGCCGTTTCTCCAGCATCAGTATTTTTATTTTTCTTTTTAACCGCGATAACAATGTCGACTGTAATGGCGATTAGTATACCCAAAAATAAAAGTAAAATTAGGAGCTCAGGTAAGCTCGGCATTGCGATGGCGATCATTGTAAAAGCTCCATGCTTGAAAAGGCCAAGAGAGGCTTGCCGGCGAAAAAAGAAAAGTACACCCGGAGGGATTCGAACCCCCAACCCTCGGTTCCGAAGACCGATGCTCTATCCAGTTGAGCTACGGATGCAGATTATTTAACAATATCACGGGCACCACGTGTGTCAATGACCCGCAAACGCTTGTCACAAGTGCTTTAGAATCACGGCGCTAACTAGCAACTCGCCGGGGTACGTAGTCATGCTCCCGCTTACGAATCACCTCAGCTTTGATGATCGTATCAGGGTTCAACTTCGCATCAGGATTGTCAGGATTAACCCGAGCAATCTTCCGCATGATTCCCAACCCCTTAGTAACTCGACCAAACACAGTGTGCTTAGCATTCAAATTCCCCGTTGGGCGGAAGGTAATGAAAAACTGTGAGCCACCGGTATTGGGTCCGGCGTGAGCCATCCCTAATGTGCCCGTGAAAAAACGTCGGAAGTCATTGCGCGTCAGGCATTCACAATAAATGTTGTATCCAGGCCCACCCGTTCCATCACCTTTGGGGCATCCCGTTTGAGCCATGAAATTCTGTAGCACTCGATGAAACGACAAGCCGTCGTAATACCCTTGCTCAATTAGGTTGATAAAATTCCCGACGGTCTCAGGTGCTTCATTTTCATACAACTCCAACTCAACCACTCCGGCCGATGTCGTTAATCGTACTCGCGGTAAATCATCTACCTTCGCTTCAGCAGTTCGAATATCCTGTTCCTGTTCCCAATATTTAATGTAACCGTTTTTGATCTCGCCATAATAATTATTGCCCATCTGCGACAACACACCAAGCTGTTCTGCTTTTTTGAAGTACTGCTGGGCATCTTCAAAATTGTGCATCGCGAAACTCGAAATGCCCGCAATGTCATACAACTTGCGTTCTTCCGCACTACTACGCAACATGGACACACTAATATGTTCAGCGACTTCATAGTCATCCGCAAGTAGCGCTTTGCTCGCAAGTTCCACTAACAACCGTGTTAGCTGACGATCAGTGTTAGGTGATTCGGCATAAGCGGCAACTGCTGCATTGCGTAATTGTGGCAAAAGCGTCTCCGCTTGAGCTGTAGTCTCCGTCCAACTCTTGCGAATGGCTGGTATTTCCGAAGGCTTGGCCAAGTCAAAATCACTACGCAACTTCTGTAAATCCTTGAGCATCTGCTTCCATTCACCCAATTTTGCAATGTACATCTTGCGACCAGGACCAACACTCGAGGTGGCTTGGGGAACTTGAGCATTCACCATTAATTCAAACGGCGACGAAAACATCAATGAAAAACAGACTGTGAAAATCAATAAGCGATAAAACACGTCAATTACCTTCTAATATAAAATTGTCGAAATAATAACTTTATGTATCAAATGTACTACCCCAGGCGGGCAATACTTTATACCTGCATACAAAAAGAGTACCACACAAACGGGGCTAATTCATTAGTTTCCGGTATTGAGGTGAAAGAACTAATACCACTTTAAACCGCTATATTTCATACGCGCCGTAATATCCTACGTCTCGAGTTCCTAAAAAGGTCACTTTCACCACCTAACATCACACGCTACGCTAATTCTATGAATCGCAAACGCTCAAACTCGCCTCGACGGCAGAAACACAATGCCAATTCACCCCTAGATGTCGACGCCACCAAACTGCGGATCATCGGTGGTGATTTACGTGGTCGTCCCGTGCAATATAGCGGGGAACAACATACCCGTCCGATGAAAAATCGAGTACGTGAAGCGATGTTCAATCTAGTCGGTCCCCTCGTCAAAGGCACATTCACATTGGACCTGTTCGCCGGCACTGGCGCTGTCGCACTTGAGTCCATTAGCCGAGGCTCGGTCGGCGCACTCTGTATCGAAAAACATTTTCCTACAGTTCGTTTGATCAACGACAACATTTGCAACTTAGGGGTAGACAGCATTGCCACCGTCACTGGCGGAGATGCTTTTCACTGGGTAGAACATCGCATGCTCGAGGAATTCTCACCTCCAGAAAACACTTGCTGGTCCATCTTTCTCTGCCCGCCTTATGCATTCTTCGTCGACCGCAAACAAGAAATGCTCGACATGATCCAAACCATCTTCGACCGTTCCCCCGAGGGCAGTCACATTATTGTGGAATGTGATGAACATTTCGACCCGCAGGAATTGCCCAATCCAGAATCATGGGATGTCCGCAGCTATCCACCAGCGGTGATTGCCCTGAGGCGAGGAATAACTCTAGCCACAACCATAGATAATCAAGCCGGTGACTAAATCGACCACTGCCCCGTGCAAAACAGGCGTTATAATAGTGCCATGACATCCAGTTCTTTACACTCATCACACGACCGTTCTTTTGCGGACAATCGCTTCGTGTACCCTGTCCTGAGCCGACGTAGTGGAGGCATGTCGATCGGTGTAAACCTAAATCCAGATAAAATCTGCAACTTCGATTGTATCTATTGTCAGGTAAACCGAACCACTGCCAGTGAAACCCGATTCGTCGAGATACAACATCTACTCGATGAGTTGCAAAACATGCTCGACCTCGTCCTCTCCGGTGAAATTTATACCACCGAATTTTTCTCCACTGTGCCCAAGCACCTCAGGCGACTCAACGACATTGCCTTTTCCGGTGATGGGGAACCAACAACCTATAACAATTTTGATGACATCATCGGTCAATGTGCACAGCTCAAACAGAGCATCAGCCAACAATACACCGACTCAAATTCGCAGCAACCCACTGACCCCATAAAAATGGTGCTCATTACCAACGCCAGTATGTTTCATCGAGAACATGTCCAGCGGGGGCTAAAGATCTTAGATCAAAATCAAGGCGAGATTTGGGCCAAATTAGATGCTGGCACAGACGACTATTACCAGCTCATTGAACGAACAGCGATCCCGTTTCAACAAGTACTCGATAACCTACTAAGTACAGCTCGCATCCGACCAATTGTGATCCAGTCACTGTTTATGCAAGTTGATAACGTACCTCCGAGTGACCAAGAGATACAAGCTTATTGTCAACGACTCAATGATATCACCGACAACGGAGGATCTCTAGCAAGCGTGCAAATCTACACCATTGCCAGACAACCGGCTGAGAGTTATGTGACACCATTGGCAGACGAATATGTCGATGCTATTGTAAAACAAGTCACCACTCAAACCGGACTTAGCGTCGAAGGATTCTATGGATACAAAACCTGATAGCACGGCCCATGGTTCCCGCAACGAACCACAACAACGACGGCGCGCCACTTGGGGCCTTGTCCTAGTCGTTGTCGCCTGGGGTGCAATCCTAGCAGTTGGTGCTTTTCTTTCCTGGGACCGCATTGAACTCGCAAGTGAACCAGCACAAATTGAGGACCTAATTTCTACCCCGAAGCGAGTGATGAAGCTAGTCATTACGCTGGGCACTGTCTTCTTATTTGCCGGTGGATGGAGCTTAGCGTTGTTCGTGCGACAACGTCGACTAAGAAAAGAAGAAACCAATCAGCCAAGCTAACATCCTGCCAACGAGCAATATTATTCGCTCGTGACAGCTATCCGAGGCTCGGATGCCACACAATACGTCAACCATCCATGTTGTACTTGGAAAGTTGCAATTCGCGTGTCCGTAAAGTTAGGGTGCTCAGCGATACTGCTGCCGAGCAAACTCATCGAACGTGTCGACGGAATCACTTTGTTGAAAATCGTCTGCAACGCGATACGGTCACCCAATCGCAAACTACGACCAATGATCTGCAGTACGCCTTCTCGTTTTAGATTTCCATTGATCGAGTCCAACTGCGGGAAAAACTCAACCAACACAGCAAAGTTCTTCCAAACAATGCGGTTGTTACGCAGTTCTTTAAACTGCAGCAGCAATTGCACTCGTCCATTGTAAAAGCGAATGCGAATAGCATCTCGCGTAATCAGTTTGACCGTCACCGTCTCTGAGACTTCTGCTGGTACTTCATAATCCGTAAAACCCAATTGCTCAGCAACCGTAGACATCACGTCACGCAACTTGCCAGATGTGCCATCCAGTGCCAATTTATGTAACAAGTTATTCATCGCCGACTCGTGAACCTGAATCGACACTAACGAATCCCCAAGAATTTCTGGTCGGAATCCATACGCGGCAAGTTGATCGACTCCGGCTAATCGATAATCAACAACCAATTGGTCCTTTGTCGTACGCAACTGGGTCGCCACGGGACTGAGTTGTAATTGCCGCATTGGTTCTAGCCAGCGATCGTTGAATTGGCCGTCAACCTTCGAGATGCCGGTAGTTACCCTATTATCAAGCGTTTCTGTTGCCTGCGTGCGTACTCGATTTTCTAGTTCTCGGGCTGCTTGGTCTTTTTTCTGCCGATATTGTTTTTTCGCCATATTGCGAGCCAAACCACCTAGCAACGAACTATCATAATCCGTTTTAAATTCAAGTAATTCGGTCTCGCTCGTCACAGACGCCTTGGTTTCTCCAAATTCAATGCCGCTCGGTGAGATAAAGATCTGCTTGTCCGTTTCAAACGTCGCGGTCGCTGCACTTTCAAATGTTGCAGCACCTTTTTTGGTTTCCGTTCTGGTCTTAATATCCCCTACTGCTTCTACCCCGATTACCCAACGTAAGCCGTCGGCGTGTAAACGTACTTTGAGTTCAGATTTCGTCTGACTCGTACCGGTGATTTTGGCACCTGCAAGTGTGTCGTCAATTTCCTGTGTTTGATTTGTCTGCCCAGGGAGCAAACGATTCATGAATTCTTCTGCGATCCGAATGCGGATATTCCCGCCGCGATAATATTGGTCCAACAGCGCACCGAGTTGAGCAACCGGTTCATCAGCAGACCAGCGAATAGCTTGGAAGCATAAGGCAACTGGAACAGCTTGATAACTAAAACGACCTGCTTCGTATCGCTCGATGTCCATTAACAATCTTGTATAATCAATCGGCTCAGCACACCAATGTCGCAAACCCTCTTCTAAGGAAACAAAGGGCTCTTCTAACAGAAGTTCGGCTTGGTCTGGTGTTAGATAGTTGGAGTGCAACCGAGTCAGCACTCGTTGGGAATCTTTGGTACGTTGCTCGGCATCTAGCGTCGCATCGACGGTCGTGTATTGCTTGAGCGTCAGCAGCATCAAATACGTGGACCAATTTTCCGCTTCGGCTGAACCATCCAAACGCTCATCAATTCCCTCCAGCGCGCCTGCCACGATGACTCGCGGGTCAACTTCTTTCTCGGTCAACGCCTTTTCGTTCGTAATGATCGCTTGTACTGCATGCCAAATTGCCAACCGACGTTTTAAGCCACTGAGCATCTTGAACAACGCTGTCTGGTGCTGCATTTCCATCAGTGTCGCAGCTTTTTGGATTCCTTGGTTTTGTAATCCGCGGAGCTTTGCCAATACGGTAACGGATTCAACACTATCAAATCCGCGGGTTGCACGTAGTCGATCAAGCTCGCTTTGCGTTTCCAGTGACCATTCGGTTAAAACGCTAATCTCGGCCAACTTCTTCAATTGGCGATGCAACAGGGAACACTCCGGCCAACTAAATCGCTGCATGTCTAGCGGTTCATTTTCAACTCGTTCTATCTGATCCACGCGGCTTGCTTCAGCTTCAGGAGGAAGTGTCGCGATATTCAGACGAGGCAGGGAACTCGTAGTGAGCCGATTTGATTGAGGCTGAGGAAGCGTCGGAGCGACTTGCGATCGCTTGATTTTGTTTTCCTTGCCACGACGTAACGGTTGTCGCGGAACTTCACTCTTAGCCGGTTCAATTGGTTTATTTGGCGGTGTAGCCGGAGATTGAATAGCAGCGTCGGATGTAATGTCTTCGGTGGCACTAGCGAGCCACAATTGAATACCCGTTTTGGGCGGCGGGAGTTTGTCGATTTGCGATGATTCTGGTGCAACAACGAGGTCATCGAACACAAGGGGTGCAGGCACGACATAAGTACTCACTGGGATCGTATACACAATCGGGGATGCTTTGATCGATTGAACTGCAATCGGAATCGGCGTCAACGGAGAATGAGGCAATTGGGCATATCCGCCTCCGCCAGACACGACGACCAAGCAGAAAAAGAACAACACTACACTACTAAACAATATGTGCCGAAATACGGGTTTAAGAAACGTTCCGGTTGAGTGGTATTTATTCTTTGCCATATTTTCTTTGTACTATCTGAGAATCAATCAAAGCTGCAATAAGTGCCTGTATAACTACTAACATCGGAAAAAATGGCCTATCAAATAGACCCGATTAAGGCCTTACATCGCAGAAATCACATAAGATTTGACAAGCTAGGTAAATTGCTAAAAGAATACCGTCAAGTTGTCCTCGAAATTGACCCATCCCCCAGGTAATCAATTACCACTGCCGTGACTTTCTGCATTTTTGATACGCAACAATTACAATAAATGCGCTCTGTCTCGGATGTAGTTTTCAATAATGAAAGATACAGGTTTGTTTCCGATTCAATTCGCTAAATAATCTCTCCACTTATTTACTAATCAGGTCCATCAACCATGAATCCTTTTACTTTCAGCACAACTGCCAGTATTCGATTCAAAGAAGGTGCTGCTGCTAATCTCGGTACTGAATGCCAAGATACTCTGGGAGAACGAATACTGTTTGTGACCGATCAAGGACTCATCAATATTGGCTTAGCTCAGGGTCCGCTTGAGTCGCTACAGCAAACTGGCATCAACGTGACGCTGTTTGACCAGGTCGAGGCTGATCCATCAGTCGATACCTTAATAGCGGCCGTCGAAAAAGCACGGCAGATTGATGCTACAGGAATTGTTGGATTCGGTGGTGGATCCTCAATGGACGTGGCCAAGTTGACCGCGCTGCTCGTGGGTTCCAACGAAAATCTGGATGAAGCTTGGGGGGTCGAAAATGCCAAAGGCCCACGACTGCCGTTAGTATTGATTCCCACGACGGCGGGAACCGGATCGGAAGTCACACCGATCGCTATCATGACAATCGGTCAAGGCGAAAAACGGGGGGTTTCCTCTGCTGTCATCCTGCCCGATGTGGCGATACTTGATCCACTGTTGACCACTAGCTTGCCTGCGAGCATTACCGCCGCAACTGGAATTGATGCGATGGTTCATGCAATCGAAGGCTACACTTCTCGAGGAGCAAACAATAATCCAATCTCAAAACTCCTGGCAACCCAGTCACTGAGCTTACTCGGCGCAAATATTGAATTGGCTGTTACAGACGGTACCAATATCAAAGCGCGAGGTGCAATGCTGCTCGGGTCCATGCTGGCCGGGATGGCTTTCGCTAACTCGCCAGTGGCAGCCGTACACGCACTTGCTTATCCAATCGGTGGTACTTTCCATGTCCCTCACGGATTATCCAACGCACTCGTGTTGCCCCACGTCTTGCGGTTCAACGCACCTGCAGCAGCTCGAGAATATGCGGAACTGGCACCTTTTATTTTTCCCAACATCGATACGACTCAAAGTTCTCAAGAGGTCTGTGCTGAATTCATCGACCGCATGGCCACACTCTCCGCAACTGTCGGACTGCAACAAAAGCTGCGTGAGGTTGGTATTACCACTGGCGACCTTCCAACCATGGCCAGCGACGCCATGAAACAGACAAGATTACTCGTGAACAACCCGCGCAAAGTCACTGAACAAGATGCACTTGCAATCTATCAGGCAGCTTGGTAAATCGGCACTCGTTAAGCAACCCTCAGTTTACTTGCCGCAGCGCAGCAGCGACGGTGGTTCTCATGGGTGGTTGCGGGCGACAATAATCCAACCGTTGGCTCGTAGGTTGGGAATCCACCAGCGATGTTTCAACCCATGCTGTCGCGTGGAATGTAACGGTATCACTTTCCTAATCTGAAAGCCTGCCAATCGCAAATCCTTTTTAATCTCTCGCCATCGAAAAACATGCAAAAACATATTTGGTACGCCTCGATATCCAAACGTCTTATCGCCCATCTCTAGATTTTTTAAGAAACAACTCCTCACAATATTCTTCAACAACCACCATGGTCCGCCAGGATCATAGAAATTGAACCAGACGTTATGAATGTGGAACACGCAACTACCCCCAGACCGTGTAATACGTGCCATATGCTGTAGTGCTTGACGACGATTTTCACGACCTTGGATCATTCCCAAAGTGCTGAATAAACAAATACAGTGATCAACGCAAGCGGTCGCCAATACATCTAGCTCGACCAGATTGGCCCGCACACAGTGAATCGGTAAATCCGCTTTCTCAATTTTCTGCTGAACGACGTTTAACATCGGCCAGGAAAGATCTACAGCCAGTCCGCGATATCCTGCTGCACACAACGTCTCAAGTGCCCGGCCAGTTCCACAGCCTAAATCAGCAATCAAATCCTCGAGCTGACCATTCTGTTTCAGTTCGTCGAGGATGACTTGTTCATCAAACGAAAACAGGCTGGTATAGGCAAAGTAGTCGTCATAGTCCTCGGCGACGACCTTCGATTGCGTATAATCCCACAGCCCCCGGCTCACTCCGGTAGGTAACTGCCACTGCGGTCGATCCTGATGCTCTGCCATAGGTCATATTCTACCGCACTTAGAAGTTGTATATTAGATGGACAACGTTTGACAAACAACGGTCGTAACACTACCACTCATTTTATTGTTGCCTTAGAAATATCGAGGGACCCAAGTCGATGCGAATCGCATATTTAGATTGTCTAAGTGGAATCTCCGGAGACATGATGCTCGCCGCGTTGATTGACGCTGGCGTCGACATCGCACAAATACAAGCCGGAATTGATTCACTGGGATTACCGACGTGCCGCCTTGTCGCAGACACCGTCAGCAAATGTGGCTTCCGTGCAACCAATGTAAACGTACAGTACGAACCAGAACATGTGCATCGACATCTTCATCAGATAACCGAGATGATCGATAATAGTCAACTCACAGAAAACCAAAAAGACTTAGCCAAACGCATATTCACAAAGCTCGGTGAAGCTGAGGCTAAAGTACATGGCTGCTCTATCGAAAAAGTACATTTCCACGAAGTCGGCGCTGTCGACTCGATTGCGGATATTGTCGGCACTGCCATCGGTTGGGATTTACTGGGTGTTGATCAGGTCGAATGCTCGCCGATTCCCACCGGCAATGGCGCGGTAGAAATTGCGCATGGTACTGTCAGTATCCCAGCGCCCGCCACCGCCGAACTACTCACCAACATTCCCTTAGCTCAATCTGATATTGCCTTCGAATTAACGACGCCAACCGGTGCGGCGATTGTAGCGACCATTGTTGATAAATTCGGCAGCTTGCCCGCTATGCAAATTAAAACCGTAGCCTGCGGTGCCGGCGACCGTGATCTTGAAAATCAACCAAACGTTTTGCGGTTATTGATTGGCGAAATTGAGAGCAATGCGAAATCGTCCGACGATCAAACCCACGATGAAGTGTGGGTACTGGAAACAAACATCGATGACATGACCGGTGAAGCCATTGGCCATTGTTGTGGACTTTTACAGCAAGCCGGTGTTCTCGACGTGTACACCACAGCGATTCAAATGAAAAAGAACCGGCCTGGTGTGACGCTAACCGCTTTATGCCATTCCGATTCAGTCGCTGAAGCCGAACGGATTATGTTTGAGCAGACGACCACCCTAGGTATACGCAAATGGACAGCTCAACGACATATACTCCCACGGCAGCCACACACAGTGCAAACAACTTGGGGACCACTATTGGGAAAACTTGCGACGCTACCAAGCGGCGAGCAACGTTTTTCACCAGAGTATGAATCCGCCCGAGAAATCAGCGAGCGAGAAGGCATTTCTTTACAGCGGGTGCTCACTGCTGCTGTCACCGCATACCTTGATTCACCCAACACGGAGTAAACCATGACGGAACAATCCATGACCACTGATCAAGAAACTTCACTAGCAGATCTGAAACAGGTCGTTGCAGAATTTGTACACGAACGCGATTGGGAGCAATTCCATAGCCCTAAGAATATAAGCATGGCACTGGCGATTGAAGTCGCTGAGTTAATGGAACACTTTCAGTGGATTTCGATGGATGAATCACGGGGCTGTCGTGACGATGCAGACAAGCTACAAGAAATCGGCGAGGAACTGGCTGATTGCATGTGCTATTTATTAGCCATGGCAAACCAGCTCAACCTCGACATCTCAACATCACTACTGCAGAAAATGAAAAAGAACCGACTCAAATATCCCGCACAAGAGTTTCAGGGACGCTATGGGCACAAGCATCAACTAGCGGAGGTTGATCCTCCTCAGGGCGACGAGGCCTAACAGCGACTTGGCAAAACGCCTTAGCCAACTGATTAATGGCTTGCTGCGACATCGCTGGATAGATTGGCAAAAACACGGAGTTGTCTAGAATACGATCGGTCGTCGATATTGATCGAACCGCTTCGCCTTGCACCGTGGGCACAGTAGGAACTTTGACCATCGACCCACGTTGGTCTGCGTCAAACCCATATGCTCGTAAGTTTTGAATTGTCTCGAGCGGGTTATCTGTTTCCACTGGAAATACCCAAAAGTAATTTGAAGTAGCAGCACTACCGGGCAAGTCATATTGCTGACTGAGGTGGTCGCACAAGAGTTCACCAAGTTCGCAATGGCGTTTTAAACGACGCTCATCAAAACTTGTAATCCGGCGTTGCAACACACTTAATAACGCCTGACAGGGCTGCTGCCGGATCCTTAAAAACAACTTGTCGGTGGGAAATCCCTTCACACTCTTCTTCAGTATTTCGCTGTAATCCACTCCTAGAATTCTTAAGGTCGCGATAAAAGCTGTTATGGGTATTCGATAGGAGAGGAACTTGAGGAAACCGTATTTCACCACACGCTTAAAATATGCCAGCGTGGATTGTGTTGGATACGCTTGTTGGATTTGTTCCATCTTTTTTGTCAACTTACCGTCGGCGACGCAAAGTACAGCTCCGCCGAGAGCAGTGGCCGTTTTGATCGGCCCGAAACTGTACATTGCCACGTCACTAACATCTGATTTTCCTTGCGGCATGCCGCGAAAGGATTGGGCGCAATCTTCGATCAGTAACATTCCATGCTGTTGTGTAATACGAGCATAGGGTTGCATGTCTATTTGTGTACCAAAAAGATGAGCAATTAGCACGAGTCGCGTTTGATCGGTGATCGCTGATTCAACATCTTCTGGTGTTGGAGCAAGCGTCTCAAATTGCAAATCAACCGGTACTGCGACGAGACCATGTTTAGCGATGATCTTGAGAATCCCATCGATCGTCATGGCGCTGACAATGACTTCGCTACCGCGCGGCAAGTCCAAAGCTTGCAGTAATATATCGAGGCCAGATCGTACGCTTAAGCAAGTGAACGCATGCCGCGAATCTCGCCAGCATTGATTGACGGCGGTCGTGTCGACACGCTTTGGAAAGAGACAATGCCCCACTGCACTAGCCAGATCGGCCCAACCAATATCAATTCGTTTTCGCACCCACATAACGCAACTTTTTAAGTTCTGGTTTTCACTCTTTGGTTATCTAATTGCTCATACTAAATATTGTAACCCAAACCGTACTGCGACTTACACACTTTAGTAGCTATTGGATGAATCTGGAAACGTCTTCGATTGAACGTCTTGGCAATACTGCGATACAGCGTCGCTAATTGTGCTTCGCAGTTGTGCGTATTCTTTCACAAAACGCGGAGGAGAATCGGTTAGCCCGAGAAGGTCATTAATTACCAGAACCTGCCCATCACAATGCGCGCCGGCACCGATACCGATCGTTGGAATCGATAACGCCGCGGTAATCTTAGCGGCGATCGCGGCTTCCATACACTCTAGCACGACAGAAAACGCCCCCGCATCTTCTACGGCTTTGGCATCCGCCAACAACTGCTCTTCATCCCGCTGCACTTTATAGCCACCCATCGTCAATACACTTTGTGGCTGTAAGCCGATGTGCCCCATGACAGGAATTCCAGCTGAAACTAAAGCTGCGATCGTGCCAGCTTGTTGAACGCCGCCTTCAAGTTTGACCGTTTGACACTCAGTCTCTTTCAGAATCCTAGCGGCGGCGGCTATCGCTTCGTGATCACCCACGAGGTGTGTCGGGAAGGGAAGGTCCACCACAATCAGGCTATGTTCCGCAGCGCGACCTACCATTTCGGCGTGGTAAATAATTTCGTCAAGCGAGACCTTTAACGTTGTCTCTCGACCTTGCACAACCATACCTAAGGAATCACCTACTAAAATCCCATCCACACCTGCTTGATCAAGAATCTTAGCGATCGTGAAATCATACGCCGTCAGCATTGTAATCCGCTGGCCCTGACGCTTTAAGTCAATGAAATCGTTTACGGTCATCTGTTTTTTTGCGGCGGCCATTATTGATTTATTTAGCTTTGCTTTTCCAACAAGCTATAATGTAAAAGGAGGAAGACGTGTCGCTTATCGACTATACTGCATTTTCAAGTAAACTGATATGGTCTGGCTGTAGATGGCTCAGTGAATAAATAGTTTAATCGAAAACGAATCATGACAAAACTTAGTGAATTCAATCGCATCTTTTCATTGGTCACTTTGGCAGCATTTATTTTCGCTACTGCCAACGCCAACGCACAACAGCAGCCACCGCCCAAGGAAACATTACGCGGTGACGGTACTGTCATTGCTATCGGTGCTGGCAAAATTCAAGTCGAGTTAAAAGACGGTAAAAAATGGGTCATCTATATACCCGATAAGGCTGAGTATATTGACGTCTCCGGGACTGCAGTGCTGCCATGGTTAAAGCGGGGAATGTTCGTTAGCTTTGCGGGGGTGTTCGACGCAAAGGGAGCACCGCAGACTGAGATAAAAGACATTCTTGTATTTCAGCCAAATAAAGATACTAAACTAGGGGCTCAGCGAGACGGGATCTCAGGCGTAAATAAAAATCTATTCGGCGGGAATCCAAATCCCAATGCCATCCAAACCTCTCGCTTTCTTATCTCCGGTAGATTGGTCAATATCAACAACGGAAAAATGGTGGTCGAAGCACCAGGATTTCGAACCACAGTTGCACTAGCCAATAAAATGACCATCCGCGTCAAAAGCCATAACCCCAGCCTGGTGCGGGTGGGGGACAAAGTCAACGTCGACGCTTGGTACTATGCAGGCCAAGCACAATTAATGCAAGCCAAAGCCAACAGCTTGAAGTTCATCTCCGAAAAGCCATACGGTTATGTCGAAAAACCAGCCCCGGCAGAAGTCGAAAAACCAGCCCCGGCAGAAAAAGACGAAGAGGCCTCTAAGTAGTGGTCCTCTTATGCTGAACAACGACCGCTCTAAGTCCGGGAAGCTTACCCGCTCCGCCTAGACTTCGTTTCAGCGGACAAACTATGCTGTTCAGTCTCCCGCCGACCCCCAAAAACTAACTACCCGCAGATATAGTGTTAACGGGTATTATGAACACTAGGGATCTACGAGTAATTAGCAACGTAATTAAACGCTACGACCGGTAATAAGTTTCGGCGACAACAAAAAATCCTTGGCTCCAGTCGAATTCGCCCATTGTGAGCCTGGCATTTCAAACCTATAATTGCCTCTTTAAGAAGCGAATACGCTTTAGTTTCTCGTAAGCAACCACTGACAATCTGTTTGTTAGTGCAAAAGTCACAAACACGTAAGATCGCAATCACAGGTGTTTGATTGACCACTGTTTCCGGTTTTATTTCATTGAGTTTTGAAGGAGAATATCGTGACAATTCGTGTCGCAATTAACGGGTTCGGCCGTATCGGACGACTAACTTTTCGTAACCTAGTTCATCGTAGTGATGAATTTGAAGTGGTCGCCATTAACGACCTCACAGACAATAAAACCCTCCGTACACTGTTAAAATATGACAGTATCCACGGTCGTTTTGATGGTGATGTGGAATACGACGACGACAACCTAATCGTCGATGGCAAAGCGATTCGTGCACTTGCCGAACGCAACCCAGCAGATTTACCTTGGGGTGACCTCGGAGTTGATATCGTAGTTGAAAGTACTGGTATTTTCACTGCCCGTGGTGGTGATGGTAAAGCCGGTTATGCTTCACACCTCGACGCTGGCGCAAAGAAAGTCATCCTCAGTGCCCCCGCTAAAGACGGTGCTGACTTGACTGTTGTCCTCGGGGTTAACGAACACTTGTTGACTCCAGAAATGAAGTGCGTTTCCAATGCAAGTTGTACGACTAACTGCTTGGCACCTGTTGCCAAAGTTCTTCACGAACAATACGGCATTGAATCGGGCTTGATGACAACCGTTCACGCTTACACTAACGACCAACGGATGCAGGACATGCCACACCCCGACCTCTATCGAGCTCGAGCTGGTGCCCAAAACATCATCCCGACATCGACTGGAGCGGCCAAAGCCGTTGGTCTAGTAATCCCTGAACTCGATGGCAAACTCACCGGAATCGCTCTGCGAGTTCCTGTGCCCACTGGTTCGGTTGTCGATCTGACTGTTAATCTTGGTAAAGCAACAACGGCCGAAGCAATTAACAATGCCATCCGTGAAGCTGCCGAAGGCCCCTTAAAGGGCATTCTGAAGTATACCGAAGATCCATTGGTATCGACTGACATTATTGGTGATCCACATAGCTCGATTTTCGCACCGGACTTTACACAAGTCCTCGGTGGTGAAGGTACCTTTGCTAAAGTCGTTAGCTGGTACGACAACGAATGGGGCTACGCCAGCCGTACGACTGACCTTTGTGCAATCTTAGGTAACATGTAATCCTGTCAGCATTCGTTGCTTCAAGTTACGAGCACAAACGTGTATAACTAAACCGCAGTGGCGTTGATTCGCAACTGCGGTTTTTTTCATTTACCAACACCTGTTACTCGTCATTCCATGCAAAGCCAAACTTCATGATCCAATTCTCAGAAATCCAACAACCCGCTCCTAACATTGAAGAAGTCACTTCTGCGCGCACAGAGCTACTCCATCAAATCGAGTCTGCCAGTAGCGTTGCGGACGTCCGCTTAGCGATGCAACAGTGGGATCAAGGTCGCCGGGAAACAGGCACTTGGGAAGCACTCATACAGCTACGTTTTTGCCAAGACACGACCGACGAACAAGCCAAACAGGCGCAAGACGAAATGGACCAGTTACAGCCTAAACTGACTGAACTCGACATTAACATTAAACGCGCGCTGGTCAGCCATCCGTTGCGAGCGGAGCTTGAACAGGAAACAGGTGCTCAGTTATTCGCCTTATGGGAAGCCGAAATCCCGACGTTCGACCCCGTCATTGCTGACGACATGATCCGAGAATCTGGCCTGAAAACAAAATACACAACACTGCTGGCCTCCGCCAAACTCGAGTTTGACGGCGACACGCTTAACCACTCGACCATCACTCGCTATCGTGAAAACGCCGACCGCGACCTGCGTTACGGTGCGGAAATGGTACGCTGGCAGTGGTTTGCTGAACATGCCGAAGAGCTCGACGACTTATTTGATGAAATGGTTGCTTTACGCCATGGCATGGCACAAAAACTTGACTTCGAAAACTACGTCGATCTGGGCTATCAAATCATGAGCCGGATCGATTACGACCAACACGATGTAGCGCGTTACCGAGAAATGGTTCGCGCGGAAGTCACGCCACTGGGTCAACAAATTCGTGACGGCCAAGCGACCACCCTCGGCATCGACAAAACTATGTTCTGGGATGAATCAGTCTATCTCAAAGCGGGCAATCCGTTGCCCTCGAGCGACTATGACACGATGATTGGTCAAGCGACTGAAATGTTCAATAACATGGATTATGGTCTTAATGATTTTTTTCGTCTCATGAACGAAGGTGGATTCATGGATCTACAGAGTCGCGACGGTAAAGCAGGCGGTGGATTTTGTACCGCTTTCAGTACGGTCGGCATGCCGTATATCTACGCCAACTTCAAAGGCACTCGAGCGGATGTCCAAGTTTTCACTCACGAAATGGGACACGCATTTCAGTGCTACATGAGTCGCCAACAACCGTGGTTTGATTACCTCTGGCCAACCTATGAATCATGCGAGATTCACTCCATGTCTCTCGAGATGCTATGTTACCCACAAATGGAACTGTTCTTCGGCGACGGTGCCGCCGACTTCCGCCACATTGACCTCGCGAGCACACTAACGTTTCTACCCTACGGTGTTACCGTCGACGAATTCCAGCACTTGGTTTATGCCAAACCACAAGCCAGTCGAAAAGAACGTCACGAAATGTGGAAACAACTTGAATCAACCTATGAGCCCTATTTGGACTATGGTGATTTGCCACACGTGAGCAGCGGTGGACGGTGGCAAGAAAAACAACACATTTTCCGCTCACCTTTCTATTATATCGATTACACTTTGGCGCAAACCTGCGCGTTACAGTTTTGGATCAAAGCCGAAGAGAATCGAGAACAAGCGATGCAAGATTATGTGGCATTGTGCAAACGTGGCGGCGAAGCACCGTTTCAAGAATTGGTGGCCAGCGCCAAACTCATCAGCCCATTCAAAGAAGGTTGTTTGCGAGATGTTGTAGCCCATAGTCGTCAGGTATTAGGCATATAATATTAGATATGAGAAAGCAGTGCTCATCTTACATAGTCAGAGGTTAGCTATGAAATTTCGACTCTCGCCAGTTGCCGTTGCAATTACTGTTGTGCTGTTGACCATCTCAACGGCCATGGCCTGTCTGTGGGATACTGATACCCTGGCTCAAGAACGATCGAAATTCCCCTCAGCACTGGAATTGATCGCCGGAAAATTCCCGCGTCATAGTCCCGCCTTCTACCAATGGCGAATCGAAGACCGCCAAGCCAAGCTTGATAGCGGTGATGACCAAGCGAGTTATTATGACGATATCGCCGTTGCCTACGACAAGCTAAGGCAAGACGACCAGGCGATTGAGTGGATGCATAAGAAAGCGGAAAAATTTAATGACAGCGTTGACAACCGCTATAAGACTGCCGCCAATCTAGGAACATTCTACTTACACTCACGGCAACTCGACAAAGGCATCGAACAGCTCGAACTGGCCATCAAGATAAACCCCAACGCTCACTTTGGCCGTGAACGATATCAGTTATATCTGGCAAAGTACATCAAGTTACGCCTAGAGAGTGGTCACCTACGCGACGAGAAACTCTTACTCCCTTTACGATATGACCGCGATCATGACTCCCAAGCAACTGATCTTGAGACCGATTCATCACAAAACACAGCTCAAATTCATCCTCATAAAAAAGTTCGCCATTTTGGATCTGCTGTCGTCTATTTTGACGACGGTACGTACCGACAAATCGATAAAAAGCAAACGGCCGATGCGGTAACGGGCATTCTGGGAATGATGCGATTCGGCCATTACGATTCACCCGTGCTGCTCGAATGCTTGGGGGATTTATTGAGTGAAACAAGCAGTGTCAATCAAAACTCCGCCTACACAATTGCTGCCCGAGCGTACATGCGAGCTGCCGATTTGCTGCCGCAAGAAGATGAGGTGTCGCGCAACAGATATCACGAACTGGTTGAACGCGTGATGCACTATAAGGAAAACCTAGATCACCAAGACATCCGCCGCTATCTAGAGCTAGAACTTGCAGAAGCAACAGAATACTACAGACAAATCGTAGCGGATGAAGAACTGTGGATATCTCAAAACGCTGATGTCGAAGCGCTCTTTCAAACAAAGTATTATGCTAGCAGCGATGCCCAATTTACATTGAGTAACTACGCTGGCTCAAGCGGCGGAGGCGTCAACTATGCAGAAGTAGTGGTGTTCATTGCGATTGCACTCTTGTTATTGGCCTCCATCTGCCTTTACTTTCTCCGACGATTCCTAAAAAAACTCGCGTCTCGACCGACCAATAAAGTCTAATAAACTCCCACCTCATGAATCTATCTGGACGTAAAAACTGCAATCGACCTATACTACGGTGCTCGTAGAAGCAACAAATTCCTAGAACAACGTACTAACAATATCAGTTACTATTGGATGTCTTAACAAATATCCAAACTGCGGAGTTTCTCTATGAAACGGCATTACAGTCCCCCAGCGCTGACCCTGTTTTTTTCCTCCATCAGCATGGTCGGTAGTATCATCCTGCCCAACATTGCTCTGGGGCAAACCATCCGTCCTGATGATGAAACGCAATCAGTATTAGTCGACGAAACGACTCCGTCAACAAGTACCACCGCCGCTGCTGACAAAAACACTGACGAAACAAATGATAATACCACGACGACTTCCTTCGTATTCCAAGGTAGTCGTTTTCAAGGTGTCATGCCTGGCGTCACTCCCAATTCAAAAATCGTTGAGCTCTTAGGGGAGCCGCGAGCTAAAATTGAAACGGGCGGGCGGGTTGTCAATGTATATGCAATTGAACCGTACGACCGAGTGGGAATTGTGCTGCGAGGGGATGTCGCGGACTCGATTCACCTACACTACAAACAACCGCTGAACCTCAAGCAAGCTGCCTCTGAATTAGGACTTGACCCTGCCACAGCGGTTACTCAAACCACAGCCGCAGCCCACGAGTTTTTACTGACGTGGCCCGATGAAGGAATATCGCTGCACTTCCAACGTAGCGCCGGTGTTGACGTAGTTTCCCGTGTGGCCTTCACAACAGCGCAGCCTGACGCGTTTTTATTGCGCGGGCTCAATCGGCAGTGGCGCGATTACAACGGAGCATTGCATGATGCCCGTGCGGTACAAAGTCTAGATCCCCGTCGTGAAGAAGCTTATCGACTTGAAGCGCAAGTCGCCTTACGAATGGGACAAACAGCCGTTGCAAGAAAAGCGATCGCGGAAGCACTCGCCGTAACCTCTGCGACGATCGATCTGCTGTTACTGCAGGTTCAAGTCACTTCTGCTGCCAACGAACTCGACGGATTGATGCGGCGAATTCGAGCAATCCGTAATGACGTTCAACTCCCTGCACTCACGCGCGCTAAAGCAGCTTTTGCGATGGGCCAAATCAATACCAAACTATCATCACCAAATTACAAACAAGCGTTTAGTTTTCACAGTGAAGCGAACCAACGAGCACGAGAACTTTTGAAAAGCTCGGAATTAGCAGAACAGTTCGGTGCATTGGAGTTAATGGTCAACGCCCATCTGGCGATTGCTCACGACATTGCCTTTGGCGAGTACACCGCCGAAGAGAAGAACAGAGCTGTTCCAAAATGGATCGAGCTCAGTTGGAAATTTACCGCACACCTCTTAGCAAACAATTACCACGATCAAGCATTAGGCCTCGACGTCTGCCGTTCTTCTTTGGACTTGCTGAAGAAACTGGGCAAAAGCGTGCCACTGGAAGTATGGGAAGAACGGATTACCCAGCAGGCCGCTAGTGTTTTACAACTCAAAGGTACCTCCATCGAGTTTCTGGACCACATGCGGTGGCAACATGCAATGGCACTGTCTCACGCCACAATCATTGCCCGTCAAGGTAAAGACGGGAACCGTGTTCAGCAACTCGGTCTAGCTGCCTACCAGTTATTTAGAGGACCATTAACCGCGACGACCAAAACCGACCACTGGGATTCGACCCCCACCAAAGCAGCCATGATCGGACTTTGCTATACGCTCGGTTCAGTCGAAGCAATCGACAATCTAGATCATGTCAAGGCGATTCAATGGTACGGCCAGGCTCTGCAATATCTCGATACCCCAAATATTCAACAGTTTGCAGCAGAGCATGCGACCAAACAATCAATCGGTTTGGGTTGGCACGGTGAACGTCTCGTAAGTATGGGGCTGTCCTATTGGTCAACGGGAAATAAAACCCAGGGACTGCGATTGACGCAGCAGGGAATCGCTTGGATTGAAACAGCCGTCCGTGACCATGGCTTTCCCAATCATCATCTGAAAATTCCCTACAGCAATCTAGCGGTGATGACCAAGTCATTAGAGCAGCGGCAAGACATCCAAAATATCGCCAACGGCGACGATAATTCCAAGCAACGCTAACGTCAATTCGCGACCGCTCTGGTACGATAGCCACTATGAGACTCTTTAGCTTTCTATTGCTGGTGTTCGTTTTTACGACCCTCACTGAACTTTACTTATTAATAGAAGTCAGCAATGAAATAGGATGGCTCAACACCATTGCTTGGACAATACTAACGGGTGTGACGGGTAGCTGGTTAGCTCGACACGAAGGCTATCGAACACTGGCAACCATCCGTGGCGAAATGTCCCAAATGCGAATGCCAACGGACGCTCTGTTGGATGCTGGTTTGATCCTGTTTTCCGGCGGCTTATTAATCACTCCTGGGTTCTTAACCGATGCCGTAGGGTTTAGTTTACTCATACCGTTCACTCGGGCTGGATATCGCAAACTGTTAGCTAAGTGGGTCAAGGCTAAGTTTCGTTTTGAGAATTTCCAAGCACAAGCCGGATTTCCAAACAGCCACTCCGCGCAACAGCAGTGGGACAACGTGGTCGATGGTGAAGTTCTACCGGCCGATTCCACGAGCGATGAATATGATATTATCGATGTCGAAATCGACGATGAATAATCGCAGCAGCCAGTCGCTAACGAATACGGATAGGCATAGATAATCGTGAACTCACAAACAACGTTCACTCAAGTGACTCCCTCAGGCCGAGCAGCGATCGCCACCATCGTCGTGAGTGGGCCTAATGCCATCAACGTCGTTACTAATTTTTTTGAATCCGCCTCAAAAAAAGTCCTCGCGGAGGTGCCTGTTAACAAAATTCTGTTTGGCAAGTGGCAGGCTCCTCTCACAGTTGCCGAAGATTTGGTCGTCTGCCTACGTGAAATCGACGTAGTTGAAATACACTGTCACGGCGGCACGGCAGCATCTGAATCTATCTCCGCATGTCTTCAATCTCGCGGTTGCGTTGAAACATCTTGGCAGCAACAATCGTCGAATCACTGCGATGGTTCAGCGTATTGTCAGGACGTTTGGAAATTAGTTCCGTTAACAACGACTAGGGCTGCAACTCAAATCGCGCTACGGCATGCAACAGGAGAAATCGATCGCCTGCTTGCGGATGTGCGGCACCAGATAAGCAACGGCGAAATAGCTTCAGCGGCTGAACTGCTAAAGCCCTACATTGGTACCTATGAACTAGGCCGACACATTATCGATCCCTTTGTTGTCGTGATTGCTGGCAGGCCCAATGCGGGTAAAAGTAGCCTGCTCAATACAATGACTGGCGTTGATCGCTCAATCGTCAATCAACAGGCAGGCACAACGCGAGATGTACTGCAGTACAAAACCATGATCGGCGGCTGGGGTATCTCGTTTTGGGACACCGCCGGAATACGCGCCGACGCTCAGGCACTTGAGCAACTGGGTATCGCTAAAGCCGAGCAAGCTGTAGCCACAGCCGACCTCGTGATTTGGGTGCACGATGTGACTGAAAATTGGCAATCCCAAGTTGAGCAAGTCGAACGAGAACTAGACGACATTAATTATTTGGTTGTGATCAATAAAACGGATATCCACCCAGCCGGAGATGACTTACCCCCGCATATTGCTGTATCCGCTGTAACTGGTGAGGGGATAGATGAGTTGTCGGAGAAAATCGTTGAGCGATTGATTGGCGATTGCGCGGATCATCAATCTCGACCAATGCTGTTAACCAAGTCGATGGACGATTCATTTAAGCAATGGTTTGACCAACTTAAGGCAAATGAAATCCCCAACGATTTATCACCGCTAGACGCAGCAGATCATTCTTAATCCAAAACATTCTGTGCGACGTGAATAATCCCACGTAAACAGAGATGGTCCATTGTAGAAACATCGAATGGCAAGTTTGACACCAGATCAGAATCAGCGCCATCGACGATTAAATGTGCTCCTGGGCCTAGAATTTTTTGCTGTTGCTTAACCACTGCTTCGATTGCTCCGATAAGTCCCCACACTAATCCACCCTTAATTGCATCCTGTGTGCAGGTTCCAATGGCCTGTGGCAGTCCTTGCAG
>JYMV01040186.1_pt1 | contig 24116 bp, 15 predicted proteins | sample 338911 | NCBI WGS metagenome assembly JYMV01 (sample SAMN03354496, study PRJNA234377) | hydrothermal vent metagenome | biome: Deep sea; feature: Hydrothermal plumes at the Eastern Lau Spreading Center, Western Pacific Ocean; material: Seawater | place: Tonga | collected 2009 | depth 2000 m m
TAGCGCAACGGATCTACAGCAAACTGCTCAGCATTTTTCAGGGTCAATTCATATAAGGCCGTTACCTTGTGTCCGGCACCAATGTCGCCCGCATCCACCTTATCATTATTAAAGTCTTCTTTGGCCAGGGTCCGGTTTTCGTAACCAATGAGACGATACTCATGAACCATATCCGGGTTAAATTCCACCTGAATCTTTACATCCTTAGCAATAACCTGCAGCGTTCCGGTGAGTTGTTCCACCAGTACTTTGCGCGCTTCGTTGATATTGTCTATGTATGCCGCGTTACCATTGCCCTTATCAGCCAATTGCTCAGTGAGATGGTCATTGTAGTTGCCCCGACCGAACCCTAATACCGACAAACTTACTCCAGATTGTCTTTTTTTCTCAATAAGCTGCATCAATTCATTGTGGTCCGTGGTGCCCACATTAAAATCACCATCGGTAGCAAGCAAGACCCGATTAACACCATCTTGTTTAAACGCCTTTTGAGCCATTTGATATGCCAATTGTATGCCTCCGGCACCATTGGTGGAGCCACCCGCCTGCAATTTATCCAGAGCTTGGGTTATAGCCAGTTTGTTATTGCCTGATGTGGGTTCCAAAACCACTCCCGAAGCCCCTGCATATACCACGATGGCAACACTGTCGCGGCTATCCAGTTGATTTATCAACATTAACAAAGCCCGCTTCAGCAAGGGCAGTTTATCGTCTGAAGACATTGAACCAGAAACATCCAGCAGGAATACCAGGTTAGACGGGGAGCGCTGCTCTTTGGAAATCGTCTTACCTGATAGCGCTACTCTCAATAAGTGTTTATTGCTATCCAAGGGACTAGTGGCAAATTGGGTGTCCACGTAAAAAGGTACATACCCTTCGGGTTGAGGGTATTGATAATCAAAATAGTTGATCATTTCTTCAATACGAACTGCATCTCTGGGTGGTGAAATGCCCTGCTCCAACATACGGCGAACATTGCTGTAGCTGGCGGTATCCACATCCACAGAGAAGGTGGACAAAGGTTGCTCAGCGACTGTCCAGATGCCATTTTCTGGATAGTGTTGATAGTTTTCAGTTGATTGCGGAGCGACAGAAACATCCGACATAAAACCACTAACAACCGCAGGGCGCACAGCCATCGTCATTGCCTGGCGCTGACGCAACTGTGGTCCATGAGCTTTTACATGAACCTGCTTATCTGCCAACACTTGCGCAAAATCTTGTGACTCTGTAGGTTGCGCGACTTGCACGCTCTGATTTTCCAACAGAATCACTTCCTGACTATCCTCCTGCTCTTTTTCGGAACTGGAACATCCGGATAACAGCAGGGTTACGGCAACAGCCAGACAAGAGAAAGCAGAGATATTTTGGGTAGATTGGGTGTAGAGCTTCATATCAGTACCTGTATTTTTTGACCATTAATACCAGTACTGACGGATGAGTTTCGAAAAAGGGTTTTATTTTTTAAATAATTTGAAAATAAGCTCCGGGCCGCATTGAAGCAGCCCGGAACTAAAACAATTAATAACGCTTACTGCACTTGCTCAGCTTTGGCTTGTTGTTCATCCATTAGCATTCTTTCAACGTTAAGCTCATTGCGAGCCGTACCGGCATCAGTATTAGTGCCGACTTCTGCATCCATTCGCGTCATCACTGGCCCGGCCAAGGGCATATCAGCACTGTTGCGCCCAAACTGAATTCGTTCAATCTCACCATCACTAGAGCGTAAGATGTATTGCATGTGAGTTGAGGGACGACGCACTGCCACATCGGCTTTACCATCGCCGTCATAATCCGCTGGAATGGGGATATCTTCTGCCTGCAAACCAAATTTAATACGCTGAATCTCACCGTCGGAGGAGTTCAGAATGTACCAAAATTGCGTTGAAGGACGACGCACAGCAATATCGGCCTTGCCATCGCCATCGTAGTCGGCAGGCACCGGAATATCTTCAGATTGTTTGCCAAAATTGTAACGTTGGATCTCACCATCTGAGGAATTGAGAATGTACCAATATTGATTTGAAGGGCGACGCACTGCCACATCTGCCTTACCATCACCATCGTAATCGGCGGGCACCGGGATATCTTCCGACTGCTTGCCAAAATTATAGCGCTGAATCTCGCCATCAGAAGAGTTGAGAATGTACCAATATTGATTAGAGGGGCGTCTTACAGCAACATCGGTTATACCATCACCATCGTAATCGGCGGGTACCGGAATGTCTTCTGCCTGTTTGCCAAAATTGAAGCGCTGGATTTCGCCATCAGAAGAATTGAGAATATACCAAAACTGGTTCGACGCTCTGCGCACCGCAACATCCGCTATTCTGTCTCCGTCAAAATCACCACTCACCGAAATATCCCCACTGTCTCGACCAAACTGGACACGTTGAATGCTGTCATCGGAAGAATTCAGAATATACTGCATAAAATTACTGGCTCTGCGTACCCCAACATCAGCTTTGCCATCGCCATCGTAGTCATAGGCAACAAAGTTGTTATCGTTACTGGTAGACACTAAAACCGTGATACTGAAAGACGGCAAACTGTCCGACAAATCCCCATCACTGACACTGATCACAATGCCTGAGTAAACCCCAACATCAGAATTAGTCGGCGTACCCGATAAGGCGCCAGTGTTGCTGTTAAAACTCGCCCACTGCGGTTGGTTCTCAATACTAAAGGTCAGGCTGTCACCGTCGGGGTCACTGGCTTGCGGGGTAAAAAGGTAACTGTTATTCGCTGTTACCAAGGTATCCGGCGAACCTGATATTTCCGGAGCATCGTTAACATCAACAACGGTGATGCTGAATGCGCTCAGGCTGACACTGTCGGAGCCATCCGACACACTAATCACAATATTGCCATGTGTGCCTACATCGTCGTTATCCGGCGTGCCTGACAAGGTTCCGGTTTCCGTACTGAAACTGGCCCAGCCGGGACGATTTTCGATACTGAAGGTTAAGCTGTCATCATCCGCATCTGATGCCGTTGGTGTAAAACTATAGAAACTGTTTTGCTGTACTGAGCTGTCTGGCGTGCCAGAAATAGTCGGCGGATTATTTTGTCCACTGCCGCAATTGCTGGATTGGGTATTATCCAAAGGTGCACAATCCTCAGCGTCCGGAACGCCATCATTGTCGTCATCCGAGTCCTGGTTATTACCCACGGTATCGCTGTCGGTATCCAGACTTTCGTTTTCATTGTATGGGAATGCATCTGAGTCATCCGGTACACCGTCATCATCAATGTCATTGGCATTACTGGCGTCTCTGGGGCTGGCGTCTGACACGTCATCAATGCCATCGTTATCATCATCGGTGTCATTCAGATTATTGATACCATCGCCATCGAAATCACCGCTGTCATCCGACAAAGATTGACAACTACCATAAGGCAAAAAGTTATCTATGCCCCAGCTTGCAACTGCATTAACATCCTGACAGCTCATACCGCCCTGATTAAACTGTAAAAACGTTAACTGGTCTTGTAGATGCGCAATGGGGCGCATCGATGTCATAAACAAATTGCGCACATCCAGTTGCACCATGGCCCGCATATTTCGGAACACTTCCAGAGTAGTATCATTACTGCCGTCCATGCTAAAAGTATTTAGATTGGGGAAGTTCTCAAGGCCATTGATGGTCTGTATTGAATAATCATTAGTACACACTAAAAAGCCAACCTGGGCATTGGTTATCGCATCGGGAAATTTATCAGAGATACAACTAGCCAGTTGCGAATCATCCAGTGTCGCTAGAGCATCCGAGATGGACATGGTGATTTCATCATTGTGAATGAGCGTCACCTCTTCTTTTACCTGATTAACCGCAAAAACCGCATCAGCGCCGTCAGATTGACTACTGTCGACACCGCACTCGTATCTGTCGAGGCAGGTTAACTCAGGCGAGGAGAAAACTGAGACTTCCGAGGCACTGCCAAACTCACTGGCATAGGCCATCACAGTAGTGAATTCATCAACCACACCGTAACCTCGTCCATAGGTGAAAACTGTACCTTCACTGCCCTGACGTAATGAATGTCCCAGCCCCATGTTGTGACCTAACTCATGGCCTAATGTGTCATAGCCACAAAACTGAGGATTTCCGGAAAAAGTCGTAAAAGCCGCAGTGACATTTACGGCATAATCGTAATCAAACACCTGGCTGGTATTGCCATTTAACCAACCCTGGCCGCACAATCCCTCAGGTAAATCATTGAGCATCACTACAATAAAATCTGCGCTATTGTCGACTCTGGCCTGCCAGATGGGGGTGATTAAGGAATCCGGAATTTCGCCATCTGTGGAGTCACTGCCGCCATTACTGGAAAGATTATCCAATAACTGATCGGCAGAATATTGCTCCAGGTCAGACTGCATAATCCCGGCAGACTCCATCTGAATATTCATACCACTGGCCTCGTATATAGCGTTATTCGCGCTGATATACTCAGTTATCTGGGCCTGCGTATCGGGATAGCTATCCACGAACTCATTTGTAACCACAAACAGTACTCTGAAAGTCAAATCACCCGCGGCGGCCTGCGACTGCGCGGAGGTTTTATGCGCCTTCTGCGGATTACGCAGTTGCACCTCCGGCCCAGAAGATTCGCCTTGTTGAGTTAACTGCTTAATTCCATGGGGAATGCGAAAGTCGGGTGCTTCACCGCCCATTTTGAATTCTTTTAAGAGCTTACCTTTGTGCAAGCGAAAGGTGCCTGACATAGTGGCGATCCAGGCGGATAATTCGCCATTGTTAAGAAATAACTGGATATCAGGTAAATGCGGTGAATTGAGGTTCTTTGCTCGCCATATCAGGGTATCGCCCTGTTGCCGGGAACTTTGCAGCTGTGCTTCCACCACCTGAGAAAACACAGGTAAACGCAACACCATTTCGCTTTTTAGCTGAAACAGAAGTTCTTTATTTAAGGTGACTTCTGCGGTGTTTTGGTGTTGTGCCCTGTCCTTAAGCGATTCAGGTTGAATGTTCTGGGTTAATTGCCAAAGTGTCGGAGATGTTTGGCCAAGCGCTTTGCAGCTTAGTGCCAGTAATGAGCTAATTAAAATGACTCTTGCAAACTGATGCCTTAATTTCACGAGAGAATCCTTTTTATTTGCGATGAGAGTTAAGTAGACGCGTAACTCCCCGGTTTTATGCGCTAAAAATCCGCATCTGGAATTCAAAGTGTAGTGTGAAATTAAGGCAATTTCCTTACGGAAGTTGCATTTTTAGACAGAGGTTTTTTCCGAATCGTCGGGCCTTTTAGCTGTTCTTGCGCCTTCAAATTGTTGCGCTTCTTCCTGAAGCTGCTGTTCTTCTTCATCGACTACCAGTAATTGCTCCTGTGCCGTTTCTTCGTCAATACGAGGATCCAATGTTGCGGCTAATGGAGAATTGGTTACATCCGAAGCACTCACCACATAGTCGTCTGGTTCCATGATTTCTGCTTTTTGCTTTGAGTTGATTAAAGTCAGCGCCACAAACATAAAAATGGCTAAACCAGACATGGCTGCATACAAAGCTTCATGACCGAAAAAAGTCATCAGTTGCGCAATGACCGCTGAACCTATACCGGCACCAACGCCGAAAGCGATCAGGAGAGCAGAAGAAACCCCAACCCGTTCTTCATCACTGACTCTGGAATTGGCCAATGCGGAGGCCAGAGGGTACAAAGTAAAAGCAAATAAACCAAAAACAAAGGTAAGTACAAAGGCCAGCATCGGCTCAGTGGGCAACAGAAAAAGTGCCAACGACACCAGACAAATCACAATGGCATTAGTTCGCAGCAGCAAACTTCGCCTGATTTTGTCTGATAACACCCCCATAGGCCATTGCGCAATAAGTCCAGCCACAACGGTAATAGACATAAACAAGGCGATATCTTCAGCGCTAAATCCGGCTTTACTGGCAAATAAAGGTGACAAACCATAAAAGCTACCATTGATCATTCCGGCACATAAAATGGCGGTCAAAGACTGTGGTATTACTTTAACGAAGCCGAATATACCCACTTTAATGGGCTTTAGTGGTTTTGGGTGAATGCGCCGGGTTATTGAAATGGGGACCAGTCCAATTGCCACGGCCATGCAAACCAGAAAAAGCACCGCCGAATCAAGCTCAGTAAAATGTGATAAGGCAAACTGACCAGCAACCATCCCCAAATATGAGGTGATCATGTAAAAGGAGAATACCCGGCCCCGGGTGTCTGGCTCAGATTGCTCATTAAGCCAACTTTCCAGCACCATGTAGTTGCTCATCATGCCCAGTCCCACCAGCACACGCAGCACTAACCACAAATAGATATTATCGCTGACACCATGGGCGGCAATACAGGCAATCACCACAGCAGTGCTGGCACTGAAAGTTCGAATATGACCTACAGAACGAATGAAATGATAGGCAATTTTTGCCCCGAGCATCAAGCCAAGGTAATAAAATGATGTGAGCATCCCGATCCAGAAAGTCGAGACGCCTTGTTTACCGAGGTAAAGAGCCAGGTAGGTTGTAAGCAGGCCGGTACCACCAACTAAAAATAAGTTGGTTGTATACAAAGAAAAAAACGCCCGCATCATGTCAACAAAAACCGCCCTGAACCTAAAACCGAGAGACTAGTGGAAGTCACTTAAAAAGCCAAGGCGCATTAGCAAATTAGCGGCACTTTTTAGCAGTTTAGCCTTGCCTTATTTGGTGTATATACGGGTGCCAGTAGTCGTCAGGCCTTTGTTTTCTGGCTCAGTAAAACTAAACACACGAGTGATGGTACTGGAAACCGCCCTGCCATTTTGTTGTGCAGGTTTAAATTGCCAATTCTGCAACGCCCGTTTTACTGATTTTTGAAAAGAGCGATGCACATCTCCTTCAAAAGCAATATCTTCAACCTCACCTGCAGTATTCACCACAAAAGAAACCGCAACATCATCACTTAATCTACGTCTCAGCGCCTGACGGGGATATACCGGCGCTTCACCATCGAGTAAAACTGGCGGTGCAGTAGCGATTGCCTGTTCAGCAGGTTTTTGGGATGGGGTAGATTCAGTCTCTGGTTGTTTATGCTGCTTTTCAGGGGCAATTCCCGATGACACATAATTAGCCAGTGACTGATAAACCAAGCCGGAGATAGCGCCTTTTGCCGCCGCTGACGTACTGTATTGCGACTTACCCGGCGCCAAAGAAGATGTAGGTGTTGCCAATCCGGAAGCGATTTGTTCCTTCACGGCCGCAACATGCGTAGAGACGATTTCAGATTCAGCGGTTTCAGGAGCAATTTCTGCATCAGAACTCGTTGCCGCAGTCAGAGTTTCGGTGGAAGTGTCTGGCTGCTGAATTGGGACATTTTCGCCTTGCTGTTTGGCCAACAATTCAGCGTTCTCCTTTTTATCTGAAACCTGATTGGCAACGGGTTCAGCAATATCTTCGACAACACTGACACTGTCAGAATTCACCTGCTCTGTGGAGGAATCAATACTCTTTTGTGTTGCAACTAGTTGCTGTTTCGCTTCAGGTTGATTGTTGGTTTCAGGTATTTCAGCCGAAGAGGTTTCATTGCTTGTGTTATCTGCTGCCTGGTTAGCCGCCACTGAAGTAACCTTTTCGTTCGTCATATTTACTTTTTGAATGTCTTCCTTTAGCAACATGGGGGCAGGCTCTTCAATCTGATTGGTAGCTACAATTGTCACCACGCTGCACAGTGAAATGACTGCCGCCAGAATTGCGGTGTAACGAACGCGAGAGTGACCGGTTGAACAATCAGAATGCCCCACAACTCGCAAAATTCGCTGTTTCAGATCGCTGCCGGAGGCAGCCATGGCCAAATCAGGTATATTCTGAGCACGGGACATTTCCGCATCTGTCAGTGTACAGGCATAAGCTACCGGACTGCCGATTTGAGAAACCGCGATATTATCGCAACAACACTCTCTTTCCAGACGAATTTGTTTGGATATCCATTTAACTCCTGGATGGAAAAACAACATTAATTCCACCAGCGTCTGCAGGAAATTCACAATGTAATCATGACGCTTAACGTGGGCCAGTTCATGAACCAATAACATTTCCAATTGACCGGGCGTCAATCCCAGTACCATTGAAGACGGCAACAATACCACCGGCTTTAACCAACCAATGGCCATTGGCACATCCACTTTATCGGAAATAAACAAACGTGCCCTGGCGGTGACATTCAGTTGTAATAATAATCGCTCAAAAATCTGCTGTAGTTGAGGCTCGGGAAGATGTGTTGATTGATAGGGTAACTGGCAAACACCAATCATCTGCAGCAATACCCGACTGCTTAACAGTGCGACACAGACTAACCAGGCCACAGCAAAAAAAGGCATCAGCAGCAGAAAGTTGCTACTGTTAAAATAGTCTAATAATTCCGTGGTCAGAAGAGACAAGCCCAGATAGCCGGATTCATTTAAAGAGCCACCAGCCTGAATCACTGTCGCTGTAACGCCCGACAAGACCTGATTGACATCCACAGATTGAGGTGTGACTTCCGGCTCCAGCAACCACATGAAAGTGGCAACAGGCGCAACGACACAACATAATAGTGCCGCCAAAGAGATCCCGTAGCGCAAGTCGGATTTGCGTATATCAAGGTTTTTCAATACCACAGCCAGCGCCACAGCCACGACTGTGCCCTGCCAGGTAAAGTGCATCAATGTTTGTGCTAACGCCTGCAGTATGACGTTATTCGCAATCAGGTTTAACCATTCCATGACGTCTCCTGTTTAAGAGTCTTTTTCTAACGAATCCAACAATGCCCTTATTTCAGCTAACTCTTGCGCGCTGGGAGATTTCCCCAATGCTCGCATTACCAGGTGTGACTTTGAGCCGCCAAACGCCTTATTCAGCATATCTTTTACCATTGAACTTTGAGTTTGCTCTTCAGAATAAATCGCTTTGTAAATATGTGCCCGACTGGATTCATCACGCTCTACTAAACCTTTCTCATGCATTATTTGCAACATTTTCAAGACGGTGGTGTAGCCCACCTTATTGTGCTCATTAACTTTCTCATGGACTTCACGCACTGTGGTGGGTTCTATCTCCCACAATACCCTCAGTAATTGCAGCTCGGCACTGGTAGGCACCCCTTTAAACTTGCCTCGCGTCATTTTCTCAAGCTCAGTTCATTTCAGTAATAGGTTATTAAAATATACGAAAACCATCGTATATTGCAAGCGCACCTTTTCGTACGTGTTGCTCTTTTAGGTACAATTTTACCCAAACTTCAACACGCTCTATCAAAAAAGGGGGCATCTTTCGATGCTCCCCCACAACAACAAGGTTTACTTCCCTGTTCAGATGCTCAACACATTGCCCTGGATCAACGGCATCTGTTTCCTAATCTCGTTCCCGTAGTTGCGCCACAATCACCCGAGCGACGACTTTTTGATACGGATTTTTTGTTTGACTCTTTTGACTCTTTTGACTCTGCAGAAGCAATATCATCTGTAGAGGAACAACCCCCTAACCCCAATAAGACAACGCTCAAACTTATCAAAATCAGTTTCTTCATGTTCATACTCCTTGCTTAAATGTGATTATCAGAACAGCCATTTCAGTTGCCTTATAATTAGTAAGTACTTAACAACCAATCGCGAACTGAGCTCTTCATTGCTCCAAAATACAACACCGGAAATATCTCTCTTTTTGGAACAACTCTATTTATTACGAAAGCCATCGTAGTAAAAGTATTAAATACGAAACTCATCGTACATGTCAAGCGCAAAAACGAAAATCTTCGTAGATAAGTTTTCAATAACTCCTGATACAAAATAAAACCTGTACTTTTCAGTGGCCTGCGGACCTTGTACTGACTGTGCTGCAGGGTTAGAGTGTGCATAGATTTTTTATGTCGTATGGAGTAAGCATGGAAGCGGAAAGTGAAGTACAGCAATTACAAAGCCTGAACAGGCTGTTTGGATTTGACAAATTCCGACAGGGACAACAAGAAACCGTCCAGCAATTATTCAACGGACATTCATCGCTGGCTATATTCCCGACAGGCTCGGGAAAATCTTTGTGTTATCAGTATACCGCAACGCAACTGCCCAACCTGACATTGGTGGTTTCCCCGTTACTGGCTTTGATGAAGGATCAGTTGGATTTTCTGGCCAGCAAAAATATTGCAGCTGCCAGCATAGATTCCACGCTGACTCCGGAACAAAACAAGCAGGTAATGGCTGATATCAAATCCGGTAAAACTAAAATACTGATGGTGTCGGTAGAGCGATTTAAAAACGAACGTTTTCGGCAGTTTATTCAGCAGGTCCCCATTTCCATGCTAGTGGTGGACGAAGCCCACTGTATCTCAGAATGGGGGCATAATTTCAGACCGGATTATTTAAAATTACCCAGCTACCGACAACAACTGAATATTCCTCTGGTACTGTTGTTAACCGCCACCGCAACCCGCAAAGTTAAACAGGATATGGCGGCAAAATTTGCCATCGCAGCAGAGCACATAGTGCAAACCGGGTTCTATCGCCGCAATCTCAATTTGCAAATGAAGCCTGTGGCAGAAGCTCACAAGGAGCAACAGCTGGATCAACTTTTAAACCAGCAAAGCGGTACGGGAATTATTTATGTGACACTACAACAAACCGCTGAACAACTGGCTTATTGGCTAAAAGCCAAGGGCTTTCGCGCCGTCGCTTACCACGCCGGATTAAAAGACGATAACAGGCAGGAAATTCAACGTGGTTTTATGTCGGGGGAAACCGATATTGTCGTCGCCACCATCGCCTTTGGAATGGGTATCGACAAGGCTGATATCCGCTTTGTTATCCATTATGACTTACCTAAATCCATAGAAAACTACAGTCAGGAGATAGGTCGTGCGGGACGTGATGGTCAGGCATCAGATTGCATCATCCTGGCCAATCTCAGTAGTCTCAACACCCTGGAAAACTTTATTTATGGCGATACTCCGGAAGCCAGCAGCATTGCAGCCGTGATAGAACAACTCAGCGAAGCCAAAGACGGCGTATGGGAATTGCAACTGTATCAGCTGAGTCAGGAATGCAACATTCGTCAACTGCCTTTAAAAACCTTGCTGGTTCAGTTGGAGCTAAAGCAGGTTATCAGCGCGAAATACAGTTATTTCGCTGAGTATAAAATCAAATTATTGGCCGACAGCCAATCCATTGTGGACCGATTTGACGGTGAACGGCAGCGTTTTGTACAGGCCATATTCGATGCCACAGCTTTTAAAAAAACCTGGGGTATTCTGGATTTTATACAATTGCAGCAAGCCTATGATTGTGAGAGAAGCCGGGTTTTGACGGCTTTGGATTATCTGCACAATCAAGGCTTAATTGAGTTGCAAGCCAGCAAAATGACCGAAGTTTATCAGGTAAACCAGCAAGCATTAGCTGAAACGAACTTAACTGAAGAATTGGTTCATTACTTTCAGCAAAACGAACAATCAGAAATCAAACGCATAGCTGCGCTGATCCGTTTTATGGAGCTGGACACTTGTCTTAGCTACAACCTGGCAAAATACTTTGATGATCAGCAGGCACCTCAAAACTGTGGCCACTGCTCTGTGTGTCAGGGAAAAGTCGCCACCTTACCAGATGCCTCGACACGAGCATTACCTGATGACGATACGCTGCGTCAGGCCCTGAACAATCTGCAAGCCCAGTTAAATTTGCCAAAGCTATCAGACACTTTAGCAGCGCGCTTTTTATGTGGTTTAACCCAGCCGATATTTACCAAAGTGAAAGCCAGACAATTACCTGGCTGGGCCAGTTGCGAACAACATCGCTATGAAGATGTTCGCAAAAAAGCAGCGGAGCTTATCTAAAGCGCCTGCCACAGGGCGCTGAGTTCCGCCCACAAACTGCGGTTTTTAATGGCATCGGTGCGCAGCGTTATCAAAGTATTACTGTTGTACCAAACGCCTTGCTTAGTCACCGCATCCGGGTTTTTAAGTACTGCCAGGTCTTCTAAGGGGTTTTGCTTTGAATAAATAAAGTCAGCCTGATAACCGGTGGCGACTATTCCCAATGTGTCGCTTAAACCTAATGCCTTTGTAGGATTAATGGTGGCTGCTGCCAGCACCGCAAAATTATCCAGTCCCGCTTGCTGTAACAAGGCCATTTCCGAATGAGTTGCCAGACCATGGGGCGATAACAACACGCCTGAGTCGGAACCCACCAGCAAAGCCACACCGTTTTTGTGCAATTGCCCGGTGATATCCCCTAAAAATGCCAGTGTTCTGCGGTTGTGTTGTGCCATATTTTCTGAAGCATCTAACCAGCGTTGCACCTGATTATTTTTAGCTTCCAGAGCAATAATGTCGGAGGTGTAGTCCTGAGGAATGCTATCCAGAAAGTCCTGCTTTTCCTCACTTAACTTTGTAAGTTGATAAAAGATATTTAACGTTGGGGTAACTGGCACCTGTGTGGTTTTAAGTTGCTCAATTATTTCGGGCAAGGCTTGTGGCGCAAACTGATACTTAAGCGGCCCCTGAAATATATCCTCAACATGTTCAAAAGACTGCAAACCTGTCATAGTGCTCACCGGCAGTTCGCCGGATGCATGGGGGCCGTGTTTGGCAACCGGAATGTTGCGCTTCTTGGCCTCATCCACCAGAGCTAACAAAGCCTCTTCACTTAAATTTCCGTAAGCCTTAATAACATCATATCCCTGCGCTCGATACTCCCTTACGGCTTCTCTGGCCTCATCTGCTGTGTGCACTGTGTGATGCAACATGGCATCGTAAGCAGAGATAATGGGGCTGCTAACCGTAGAACTTGCACCAATTAACTCGCCTCGTTGTACTGCATCTCGCCAGGCCAACTGTTGAGCAATGCCATTCATTACCCGCACATGCGTGACGCCATGACTTAACGCAATAGTATAGGCCGCAGGTTCGTACATGTGCACATGCATATCTATCAGCCCTGGTGTAACAAAGCCACCAGCTCCATCTATCTGATGGACACCAGTGGGCAGGGTATCAGCATTATTGGCAGTCACCTGCTGTATTACCCCATCACGCACCCAAACTGACTGATTCTGTAGTAACTTGCGATTTACTACATCCAGGACATTGACACTGTGCAGCACAAATTCATTGATTTTGGCAACGGGCGGCGGGCTGGCAACACATCCGACAGTCACCAACATTAGCAAAAGGATATTGAATAGTTTCATGGTTCACTCTTCTGTTTAGAAATTTTTGAGAAGAGTAATGTCCGATATACAGAGCGTCGCCCAGGATCAGGATTTTAGACGGTTAAGATCCTGAAGCTGGACTCATATGTGCGGATTTGTATTGCCCGGGAGTTTGCCCGGTAGTGTCTTTAAAAACTTTATTAAAAGATGCTTTGGAACTAAAACCAGCATCCGTTGCAATCTGTAACAAGGATTTTGCGCTGCCAGCTTTGAGAGCCTGACACACTACCTCAACCCGGTACTGATTGATGTAGTCGTTGAAGGATTTCCCTGACAACAAATTTATCGCTCGGGAAATATCACGGGTTTGCATGCCTGTCAGGGTGCTAAGCTCAGCTAAAGTGAGTCTGGGTTGTAAGTACCATTGATGAGCCTGCATTAATCTTTGTAGCTCTTCAAAAGTGGCCCGATAAACTTCCACTTCTTGTACATCTTCCTTAGCTGCTGTGATTTGTTCAGGGATAACTGCAGGAGGTGTACTTTGCTGACTAATTCTGACGGTAATCAGCATATTCAATAACAGCCACACCATATTATTAATACCCTGCCCCAGCACATTGATATCGTGCTCAAGCCAATGCTGGCTGTTCAGGCGAAGCATATCCAATAAATTAAACATGGCTGTCACCACCACGACCCAGAGTAGCCAACGAAAGGTGTACTCCTCTGTATCTGAACGTTGTTCATCTAATTGTTGTTTGTATTTTAGTAGCAGGTTTGCGGTTAAAACCGCATATCCTAGTCGCCAGACTGTCCCCAGAGCAATGACCGCCTGAACATGCTCAGTAAAAAACAATACAGGCACCACAGGTAACAGGTGTAAGGTATCAATAGCTTTTAGGTCGCCAAACAAATATTGCTTGATGGCCAGGTAAATTGCTGGCCCAAACAACATAATAAACACCGGACTCAGCAGATAATAAGCCCGTGTGATGCCCGTTTCTTCCAGAATGTTGACTGCTGAAGCAAACGCAACCAGCAGTAATAACACTGCCACGCCGCCACAAGCGGGTTTGCGATATATCAGCAAAGCCCCCAACACTGAGGCACTGATGGTTGCCGACTGGATTAAGTTCACGACATTTAAATCAGACATTGGAATAAATTCTGTAAAGGCCAACAGACGATAAATTGCAGCTAATTAGATTTTCTAAATACATTTTAAACTTCTTACTCTGTGATATCGTAATGAGAATGAGAGCGTTTTAAACTCGCAGCTGTTTTTTACTTGCTGACCACACATGGAGATATCTTAATGTCGCGCACACTTCCTTTACTATTCTGGCTTGTTTCAGTCAGCAGCTTTGCTCAAACTCAGGAAGTCACTGTAGTGTATCCGGAAACTGTGGTGAAGCAACAAACCCTGCAACTTACCGGCACCATTGAAGCCATTCAGGACGCCAGCATCGCTGTGCAGCAAGCGGGACTGGTGGCCTCATTGTTCAAAGACATGGGTGATAAGGTCGAAAAAGGCGACAAACTTTTACAACTAGATGCCAGTCTGGCGCAATATCAACTGCAGGAGTTTGAAGCGGCAGTAAATACAGCAGAAGTGCAGTTGGCCGAAGCGCAGCGTGTTTACAATGAAGCACTGCGACTGTCAAAAACTCAGTTTGTGCCGGAAACCCTGATCGCTGAACGAAAGTCCCGTGTCTCAGAAGTGGAAACCTCGTTATTGCGGGCAAAAGCCAGCCTGGGTTTACAGCGTGAAATTTTGAAACGGCACACAGTTTACGCACCGTTTTCCGGAGTAATCACGGCCCGCAATGCCGACATCGGTGAATGGGTGCAGCCCCAAAGCCCCGTGTTTAACCTGGTGTCGAATACCCGGCTTCGACTCAAAGTGGCAATTCCCCAGGAACACTACAGCGCCGTAGCTAACCTGTTAGCGACAAATAATCCCACAGTAACTATCACCGTAGACAATGCCCAGATTCAAACCATTCAGCTACCCATCTCTGCCGTTGTGCCGGTATCCGATCCACAAACCCGCACCTTTAATGTTTTGATTGATATAGCCGAAGATCAGCAACTCATCGCGGGCATGTCTGCCACCATGAAACTGGACTTAAGTTCTCATGCCGAACCACTTGTATGGCTACCCAAATCGGCTCTTAAATCCCACCCTGATGGCGGTAGCAGTGTATTTTCGGTGCAGGACAACAAAACCGTGCGTCACATCGTCAAAATTGAACAGCGAGACAGTGAGCGGGTAGCGGTTTCTGGAGCACCGGCCAATGTGCCCTACATCAGTAAAGGGGTGCAACTATTGCAGGAAAATACCTCGGTTAAAATGCAAAGTGCGGAGGATGCCGAATGATAGCCGCTGTCGCTCAACGGGGAATACTGGTAGCGGTCTGTGTTTTTATTGCCGCCATCCTGGGACTGGTTACCTCCAGTAAAACCCCCATTCAAATGATTCCGGATCTGGAAGTGCGCACCATTACCGTTCAGACCGGATGGTCGGGTGCTACACCACAAGACATAGAAAAGGAAATCCTGATTGAGCAGGAACGGTATTTACGGGGCTTACCCAACCTACAGCGAATGACTTCTTATGCCGAAATGGGCGAGGCCAATATTGAGCTGGACTTTCCATTTGGTGTCGATGCCAATGATGCCCTGATCCGAGTGAATAACGCACTAAGCCAGGTGCCCTCTTACCCGGAAAATGTCGATCAACCCAGATTGTTCTCCAGCGCCTTTTCCAGCAACGCTTTTATGTATTTTGCGCTGAAACCTTTACCGGGCAATCCGCTGCAATTGGACATGGATTTACTCAGTGACTTTGCTCAGGATTATGTGCGTCCGCGTATGGAAAGTGTTGAAGGCGTTTCTGAAATTGGCGTTAACGGCGGTGCCGCCCGACAAATTCAGATCCAGGTAGATGCGGCACGTTTGGCACAACGCGGGATCAGCTTGGGAGAAATACGTGATGCAGTGCGAGACCGCAACCGCGACGCCTCAGCGGGCGATATCGAAAGCGGTCAAAATCGTTATTTACTCCGAGTTGTGGGCCGTTTTGAAGAATTATCTGAAATTGGTGATATTGAAATTAAACGGGTAAACGGCAACAGTGTTTATTTACGTGATATCGCAGATATCAGACTGGATCATTTCGAAACCCGAGGTTTGTCGTACTTTGATGGTCAGCGCAATTTGATGTTGTCTGTGCGCCGCGAAAGTGGCTCCAATGTGATTGATATCAAACAGGGAATTTTGGCGGTTGTTGAAGATCTGAACAACAACTTACTGGCACAGAATGGCCTGGAAATGATCCTCATGGGCGACGATGTGCAATATGTTCAGGACTCGCTGAAAAACGTCTGGTTTAATCTGATTTTGGGTGCGTTACTGGCCACCGGTGTTATGTACCTGTTTTTACGGTCCGGCAGAGCCACATTAGTGGGCGTTTTAGGTATTCCGATTTGTACGATTGCGGCATTCGTCGCCCTCAACCTGATGGGCCGCACCATCAATGTTATCTCACTAGCAGGGGTAGCGTTTGCCATAGGCATGACAGTGGACAACACCATAGTGGTGCTGGAATCCATTATTGAAGCCTGGCGAAAAAACACTTCAAAACTACAAGCCGCAATCGAAGGTGTGCAGGATGTCTGGCCTGCGGTGTTAGCCTCAACTGCTACCACCATTATGGTATTCACCCCCATTTTGTTTGTTCAGGAAGAAGCTGGACAACTTTACTCAGATATCGCCATTGCTATTTCTGGTGCCATTCTGGCGTCCATGTTAATCGCAGTGTTTGTCGTACCGGTCAGCCTGGCAAAACTCACTAAAAATAGAGAGTTTGTTACCGTACCCCGCACCACCTCTGAACGAAAATGGCTCAACTTCACAGCAATATTCACAAAAAATCGCAGTTCTGCAAGAGCCTGGTGTGCGGGCTTTTTTCTGATCATTCCCGGCCTGGCCTGGTGGTTAATGCCTGCTGCGGAATATCTGCCAGAAGGTGAAGAGCCTAAGGCGTTCAGCATAATGATAGCGCCGCCCGGATATAACCTCACCGAGATGCAACAAATTGGTGATGAGTTACGCGATTATTTTGATATCTATACGGCGCAATCTGAAGATCAGTATCAGGAAGGCGAGATGGTGCCATTGCAATACTACCTGATGCGGGTAGCGGTCGGGCGCATCTGGTTATTAAGCGCTCCTAAAGACCCGGCTCAGATCAATGAAATGATGGAGCAAATCACCAAAAAATTCAGAAGTTACGAGAATATGCGGGCATTTTCTTCCAGGGGCTCCATTATTTCCAGCAACGATGGCGGCTCCCGTGCAGTAGCGGTAGATATCTCCGGCGCCAACATGGAAGAGCTGTATCAGGCCGCTGAAGCTGTATATCGCCAGGCGGAGTTATCGTTTGACAATCCGCAGATCAATTCCGATCCCCGTTCATTGTCTCTTACCCAACCTCTGATAGAGATCCGCCCCCGCTGGCGCAGATTGGAAGAATTGGGATTCAGCAATCGAGATTTCGGTTATGCCGTGTCAGCCTTAAGCGATGGCGCTTTTGTTGATGAATTCATTCTGGGCGATGACAAGGTAGACATATTCCTGTTTAGTGGCGCCGGTCATGGGCAAACCATCGAACAATTGAGTCAGGCTCCCATGATCACCCCAGCCGGTGGTGTTCTGCCTCTGAATGCCATGGCCGACCTGATTGAAACTAAAAACAGTAACAGCCTGCGGCGTATCGATGGCGACAGGACGGTCACGGTTTACATCATTCCTCCCCGCGATGTGGCGCTTGAAACCGCCGAGCAAATTGTCCGTACCCAGCTATTGCCCACATTGTGGCAATCGGGGGAAATTGCCCAGGGAATACGTGTAGATGTCAGTGGTGCAGCAGATCAGTTACAAGCCACCCGTTCCTCTTTATCCGGTAATTTCCTAATTGCCCTGGTGATCAGCTACCTGTTATTGGTGGCGATATTTAAGCACTGGCAATACCCCCTGTTTATCTTAGCCACAGTACCACTGGGGATGGCCAGCGGTTTATTGGGATTGATACTACTCAATGGCTTCGGCGGTGCAGCCTCTGCTATCGGTTTGCCCGGTTTTCATCAGCCCTTTGATATGATCACCATGCTAGGTTTTCTGATCCTACTGGGTACAGTCGTCAACAATCCCATTTTGATAGTGGAACAAACCCGCAAGAATATTCAGGATTTAGGGATGCAGGTACAGGAAGCCGTACATCAGGCAGTAAAACGACGCCTGACGCCGATACTAATGTCTACCTCCACCACAATTCTGGGGCTTGCACCTTTGGTGCTCATTCCCGGCGCTGGCACTGAGTTGTATCGCGGTGTAGGTATCATCGTATTGTGCGGTATTCTGGGTTCCATGGTGCTGACCATGAGCTTTTTACCCGCTTTGCTGGTAGCGCTTTTAAAAGACAATCAGTCACAATCCAATCAGAATGCCTGACCTGTCCCATTAGCAGCGGATTAAGCCACTTATTATATCAATCAGTAATATTGTGCTTAATCCGCTTGCATGTGGCTAAGATTGCTTTACCCTGCAAGGCTTTTTTACAGATAGCGAAAAACCTATGTCATTTCCTCCTTGCCCGCAATGCAACTCAGAATATGTTTATCAGGATCAAGACAACCTGATTTGCCCCGAATGTGCCTACGAGTGGAATCCCGCCGAAGTAAAAGAAGAAGATGCGATTAACGTCAAAGATGCCAATGGTGCGCTACTGGTAGACGGCGATAAGGTCACCGTTATCAAAGATCTCAAGATTAAAGGCAGCTCTCAGGTGATTAAAATTGGCACCAAAGCCCTGGTTCGAAGAGTACTGGATAAAAAGGATCACGAGCTGGATTGCAAAGTAGATGGCGTCGGCGAAATGATGGTAACCGCTAAGTTTGTTAAGAAGGCTTAAAATCCGATATAAATTTGTGCTGCTCTCAGAAGCAGCACAAAATAAACCCGCAATTACTTTTTCACAGCACTATGGGCCTTGATCATGCCTGCCTGAAAACAGGGCAATATTTCCATAAAACCAGCCTCTGCGATCATATTTTCAATTTTGTGCGGCGCTAAGATCGCCACATCACGCTCATAAGTATCTTTAATTTCCTGCTTTTTTGCTTCATCCATACCAGTTTGCTGCATTACCGACATCCAAAGGTTCAGTGTGGCTGGGTAATCATCGGATTGAGTATCTGCAATCAAGTCAGCATTAAATAAACGTCCCCCCATTACCAGTCGCTTTGCTATTTCAGCAAAAAAGGCAATTCGGGCAGATTCATCCATCAGAAAATGTGACACCAGGATACTGGTTGCTCCTTGATGCATTGGCATTGCAGGCAAAGATTCTAAATAGCCAACATGAAACTCACAGCGGGATTCAAAACCCCGTTCAATGATATTTTTACGGCAAACCTGCATCATAGTGGGAGCAGGCTCCACCAGGGTGAAGTTAAAGTTTGGGTACATTTCCGCAAGATACAACACCTCCTGTCCGGTGCCTGAGCCGACACACAAAATACGCGCATCATCCGGAAGATCGCTAAATGCAGCACCTAACATCAGATGCATGGCGTCTTTGATTGGCGCTACTTTTTGCCAATTGTCGTCGTAAACCGTGGCTTGTTGATCAAACAGATCTGTAATTTCTTCTCTATTCATAGATAATTGTCCTGAACACACATTAAGTAACTTTATAAGTTACATTAAAAAGCAAACACAAACAATACATGTAACTTTATTTGTTACATTAGTAAATATAAAGACAAGTAAATGAGAAAAGACAGCAGGCTATCCAGACTACTACACGCCCTGATCCACATGGATATGTTACAGCGTGGAATTACCTCCGATGAACTGGGCAAAATGTTGGGTACCAACCCGGTTGTAGTGCGAAGAACCATGGCACTATTGAAAAAAGCCGGTTATGTGTCGTCGGTAAAGGGCCATAACGGTGGCTGGCACCTGGAAACGCCGCTTAACCAAATCACCCTTTACGATATTCAACAGTTGGTGGGCGAAGCTTCGCTGTTTACCATCGGACTAACCGATGAACATAATAACTGCCCCATAGAAAAGGCCGTTAACAACGCAATTTCCGGTGTGCTTCAGGAGGCAGAAGCACTGGTTTTGGCCCGATTCAAAGACATCAAGCTCAGCACTTTGAGATATGATGAAAAGCTATTGGCGCAGCTAGAGAGCTTTATGAAAAGCGAGGATTAAAACTAAAACAATTAGAGCGCTTAAGTGAAGCGCCAGACAAAACTATTGGGAAATAAAAACAGGCACCTGCTCGGGTTCCAGCCACAACTCTTTTCGCTCGAATGGTGCTTTGCCCGGTATGTATGGGTTTTCAAGGCGGATCACCTTGCGCTCAGCAATATTTAAGGCCTTCAGCTCATCACCAAAGTGATTAAAGAACAACTTATCCATTTCGCCATTTTCGATAATGCTTTCCAGACCCCGGGTTATGTTCTCAGCCAGAGCCAGATTTTCCTTGTGTACATAAAAATAAAAGGCCGTCGGGTAGATGATCAAAATATGCGGATCTATCATCACTCCCAGGTGCTTATGCAGTTCATATTCATGCATGATTTCTATTGCAGCCCGAGGAAAATAGTCGAACTTGTGATTCACCAACATACTCATCAAGCCGGGCCGATTGTTAGCTTCAAAAACATCAATGCCGTTGTGCTTAAGTATGCGGGTATCGGTCCAGGAGAAATATTGGCCTGGGCGATAAAATCTAAGAGAACTCAGATCGCCGACGTCCCTGAACATGTCCTTTTTAGATTCATGCACAAGGGGAATTCGCCACCCGATCAACCCCTTGAATATTGGAATTCGGATGGTTAAAAAGCGGTCTTCGCGATCCTGTCGGGCATTGCCCCACATCACATCGATTCCACTCTGGCTCTCCATCATTGCGAAATCTCGTCCCCTCGGCGGCCAATAGCCCAGGGCCTGCAACTGATAATGGCCACCTGCTCTTTCCAGCGCCAGCCTCAACAGCTCAAGTGAATAGTCGCTATCGGAATGCTCACCAGAATGCACAATGGTTACAGGCTCCGACTGAACTGGCTTACCAGCTATTTTCTCTTGTGCTGATTCGGCATTAACAGAAATTGCCGTTGTAACTAAAAGACATATCCAACCAAGGCCGGTCTTAAAAGCGCTAAACAGATGAGGCATGGAGATTAACTTCTGGCATTTAACTTTCGGTGAGTAGGATCAGCATTAAGGATAGCATTATCCAGGCATCTCGCGAAATCAATGATTAGGTTAACGAACAGAAGTTGTACCCCACTGTTGGAGTGGTTTCGGGCATCGAAGCCTTTGTTTATAAATATGAAACGACCAAATGAGGCAAGGTATCAATTCCCGCAGTAGTCCATAGCGTTGATATCTCTTATACTTCACAGCCAAACCGATAACAATAATAACCAAGTTCAAGCATTATGCTGCTCACCGGATTTAGCTTAGGCCTACTATCTATCCTCTTTTTGGTCATCATTCGTGACTTCCATAAGGTTCCTGCTGCCCGCGTTTTTCTGGTATTGCTGGTTGCAACTGCAGGCTTTTTATTAGATCGAATGATCCCAATTCATTGGCGATGGATAACGGCAAGTCTGACTAGCGCATTACCCGCATTGTTTTGGCTACTCTGCCAGTATGTATTTGCGCGTCGACCTGATGTGAAAACAATATGGGGAGCGCTGGCTTTTTACAGTTTTATCGCGCCAATCACGGCTCGAATATTTTCCATATCCAACTCAAATCATCTTTATCTGGTGGCAAAACAGATACCCATATACGTTGAATACGTGATTATGTTGCACGGTATTTGGGTAGTTATTGTTAATTGGACTGACGATTTAGTGGATTCTCGCAGAAAACTGCGGGGCGCGTTTCTTTCAGTGGTGGGCATTTCACTGATCTGGGCCAGCTGGACGTTAAACTTTGGTTATGGTGAACGAAACTGGCTGCCCGCTATGCTCAGTGTGGCGGGACTAATCGTTGCATCGATTCTGTTACGAGGAAGAACTGGCGTGCTGATTGGTGCAGTCTCAGCATTCGAACAAACGGCGCTTGAAGAACAGAAACAACGCGCATCCCTGCAAAATGGTGAAGCCGTAAAGTTAACAGAAATCATGAAAGCGGGGTTCTACCGCACCGAAAAGTTGACCCTAAGTATGTTAGCGCAGAAACTGGAACTGCCTGAATACAAGACCCGCTCACTCATAAACCAGACTCTTGGCTATCGAAACTTCAATGATTACATTAATCAGCTGCGCATAGCGGATGCCAGTGAGCGCTTAGTAAGTGATCCTGAAGCGCCAATATTGAATATCGCATTAGATGTCGGTTATCGAACCTTAAGCTCTTTTAATCGCGCATTTAAAGAAATACACAGTCTTAATCCCACCGATTATCGCGCTCAAAAATCCCAGCAAAATAAACAATAATTGCGCAGTGTTTTAACCTGACCTACAGCCAATTTGCCCAATTTATTTTTATCAAAAATTAGCATGTTTACTGTGCAAATTGTTGAATTTGAAAAATCGCACAACGCTAAATCCTCACTATTCAACCGCCCTGTATCCCTTGTCCAGTAAAGGCTTTAAAGGATTTGCACAGTTGTTTATTTAATTGCACATCACTTTTCATCGCATCACTTCTTCCTTTTCTTTAATTTGGCTCGATGGTCGAGGTGTTAATACTTGTTCTTCTGATATGAAGTAGCTCTTTGTTTTTACGTGATTTGTCTCGCTTAAAAACACACAACAACGCGTACAGACCATGCATATATCCAACAATAACAATCCGATAAAACGATAATTTATATGATGGAGAAATAACGCATGATATTAAAAGAGTTAAGAACGCGAAGCACCCTGCTTGCTGTTTTCACGGCTTGTGCTTTTACACTGGCAGGCTGCAGTGGTGAAGATGGCGCACAAGGAATCCCCGGTGAACAAGGCCCTCAAGGACCACAAGGAATTCCCGGATCGCCCGGCGTACCTGGAGCCCCCGGCACAGATACTGATTCAGGTAGCGGCGTATACACCACCAGTAATTTTGAAATGCCCACTGACGCCATTTATGTGGCAGATGTCTACAACGATTTAACCGGTACGGTACTGCAAGATGGTGCCGACATTACGGAAGCCCTGGTCACCGCCACATTTGGATTAACAACGGATGATACTGTGGTTTTACCCAAGGGCCGCTATCTGGTTAATGACAGCATCGTTATCTTTGATGCAGATCGCATCACCCTTACCGGCTACGGCATCAATGAAACCCAATTAGACTTTTCCGGTAGCCTGTCTGATGACGCCATACGATTTGAAGGCGGCAATACCATCACAGTGCGTGATTTCAGTGTTTATGAATCCCCTAAAAATGCCATCAAAGCCAGCAAGGTTAATGGCATCCACTTCAACTATACCGGCACGATCTGGGAAGGGCCATTGGAATCTGACAACGGCGCATATGGCGTCTACCCGGTGCAAAGCTCCAACATTATTGTAGAAAACAACTATGCCTATGGCTCAGCAGATGCGGGTATTTACGTGGGGCAGTCGGAAAACATTGTGGTACGCAACAATGTGGCTAAAAACAATGTTGCAGGCATCGAAATAGAAAACTCTTCTTATGCGGATGTGTACAACAATGTAGCGATTGGCAATACCGGCGGAATATTGATATTTGATTTACCGGGCCTTGAAAAAGCCTACGGTAAAAACATTCGTGTTTTTAACAACCAAATGATTGCCAATAACGCCGAGAACGTGGGCAATGGTGCCGTGGGTATCGTCCCGCCGGGCACAGGAGCACTTATCTATGCCACATCCGATGTAGAAATGTACAACAACGTCTTTAAAGACAACGAAACCATTTCAATTGCGCTCACCA
>JYMV01051564.1_pt1 | contig 24093 bp, 16 predicted proteins | sample 338911 | NCBI WGS metagenome assembly JYMV01 (sample SAMN03354496, study PRJNA234377) | hydrothermal vent metagenome | biome: Deep sea; feature: Hydrothermal plumes at the Eastern Lau Spreading Center, Western Pacific Ocean; material: Seawater | place: Tonga | collected 2009 | depth 2000 m m
TTGTAACTGATTTCGAGATCGCTGGAATCCTGGGCCGCGATCGCCCCAGAAATTCCGAGACTCAGAAGAAGAGCGTGTATCAGGTGGCTTCTCCGTTGCATTCCTCTCTCCCTTCCCAGGGTTCAACTCCCAGTCGAGTGGGATAGAACGGCATCATTGTAAGTTCGAGGTGAAATTAGGGTGGAGTAATGAGGAATTTTGCTCAGAAGGCGATCTGGAAGCGTAGGGCGAGTGCATCCGACGATCCATCGATGGCTGTCCCGGCGATGGGGGAGGCAGAGACCCAGACGTGATCGAGGAGAATCCGTGTGGCGGGGTCGAGATACCAGTTGAGGCCGAGGGTGACCTGTTCGAGGACGCCGCCATCGATACCGCCGTCCTCGAGGTCGGTGTAGGAATAGCGGCAAACCACCTGCAGCGCTCCCGAACCTCCATCTTCTCTCCAGTTGGTGAGTGGCGTGACTCCCGACGGTATTCCCTTCTTGCGGCTGTATTCTCGCTGCTCACCGGTGAGGAAGTAACTGGCGGATACATGGTAGTGAAGAAAGTGTCGGTCGCTGTCCGAATCTAGTTGGGTCGTGGCGAACATCTGCTCCCCCTGGAGGGCGAAGGGTCCCTCGAACCAGGCTGTTTCCAGGCCTACGAGGTGAACCGAACTCACTCCCTGGATGATCCCGGTGTCGAGCAGTTTTTCGGAGGGACGTGCCTCTGGACGGGCAGAGAATCGGGTGCTTCCTCCTGGCGGCTTGCGGAATGAACCCGCGAGGCCTAGATGGAGGAGGCGCTTTTCTTTCTTGTTGTCGATGGGAAGCCAGGTGACCCGTCCGGTCCACGAGAGGTCATTATCTCCGAAGGAGTCCCCTTCGCTTCCTGTACCGTCACGGAATCCACCGATCGACCACGTTCCCTTGCTGTCGCGCCAGCTATCGCCGATGAGAAAGCCGATGTTCTTGTCGGGGCTGATGGCGTCCTTACCGCTCGAACGCTCGACGAAGAGACTGTCATTGGAAGAGGTGAGAGTGTCGAGGCCAAAGGGCTCTACCAGTTTTCCGACACGAAAGGTGCCCAGGGGCAAGAGGCCATCGATCTGGATGTGGGCGGTGTCAATCTTCGTCGCACCGCCGCTGAAATCGGGTTGTAGTTTGAATCGGATGTTGTCGTTGAGTTTGCCGGAGATCTTGATTCTCGCCCTGCGAAAGTAGAAGCCGTCTTGCGCCGCCTTGCCCGAGTCCTCCATCGCAGAATCGTTGTTCCAGGCGGTCCAGTGGAGATGGAGCCTGCCCTGGAAGCGAATCTCCAGGTCGCCGTCGGAACTGGCGAGAGTGAGACCCCTGTCGTATCGAGGGGAAAGGGGGACCGGTTCCTGGCAAACGGCAGTCCCTGGCGACAGGGTGCTGGTGAGGACGAGGAGGAGCGCAACGCCGGTCATCTTCGAGGACATCGGAGGGCTCCTGGTGAGAGTGGCTTGCCCCAGAAGCGGACTCCCGGCTGGAGGGTGCCTGGGGGAGGGGAAGCCTACACATCGCCTTTAGTTTGGCAACCCAAACAAGCGATTGGTTTGCAGAATTTATTGTTCTTCGCCGCCTTCTGGGACGGGCGGTGGGCCCACTGGCTCCACCCCGCTGCCGCTCCTCCAGGCGCTCTCGAACGATTTTTTGAGGGCGGCGGGATCGGAGGTCGGAGCCTCGCAGACCTGGTTGACGCAGAGCCAGGCGGTGGGCCGATTGCCCTCGGCTTCCCTTCCCTCGAGGAGGGGAATCCTGCCGGCGGCAACCTTGCCCGCCTCCCCGCTGGGGCGCAGCGCCCAGACGGCGAAGGGCTGGCTACCCTTCTGCGCCACCCGCAGAAGTGCGATGGTGCGCGGATCCCGCGGATCGCCCGCAACCGCGAGTTCGGGGAAGGGAGAACGCTGAGCGAGGACGGCGAGAAGGAATTCGGGAGAGCCGGTGGGGTAATTCCCCGCTGACAGAACTCCCGCAGCTGTGATTTTTTCTGCGAGTTCCAGCTGTGAGCCTTCTCCGGAGAGTCCGTACATTCGGAAGAGGCAGCGCGCAATCGTGGCGTTGCCGGAGGGGATGGCAGAATCGAGGTAGTCCTGTCTGCGCCCGAGGAGAACGTCGGCGCCCTTGGGAGCCGAGAAGAAACCGCCAGACTCGCCAATGGGGCCGAAATCGCGGTGGATGGCAGCGAGGGTGGTGGTCGCGAGCTCGAAGAAGGTTGAATCGAGAGTCGCCTCGTAGACATCGAGTGAGGCCTTCAGGAAGAGTGCGGCATCGGTCAGGCGGGCTGGATGTTCTGCATGTCCTTCTGAAATCCTGCGCACGAAGCCCTCGGGAGTGACCAGCCGGCTCGACAGCACGGCCATCGCCCTGACCGCCGCGGCACGGTATCGGTCTTCACCGAGAATGACGGCCCCCCTGGCGAGAGCGGAGACGGCGAGGGCGTTCCAGCCGAGGACGATCTTGTCGTCTCGTTTCGGCGCGATACGGGTCTCTCTTTCGGTGAGCATCTTCGCCCGTCCTTCGGAGATGATCAGTTCGATCCGTTGTTTCGGCTGGGAATGGCGTTTCACAAGTTCGGGAATGGAGGCTTTTCTCGAGGCGACCGATTCACCCCCTTCGAAGTTTCCTCGCTCGGTCACTCCGAAGTACTCGCACAGGATCTTGCCCTCCTCCTCACCGACCAGTTCGTTCACCTCCTTGGGATTCCAGACGTAGAAACTGCCCTCGTCGCCGCCAGAGTCCGCATCCCACGAAGCGGCGAAGGTCCCGTCCTCGGTGATGAAACTGGTCAGCATCGCATCGAGAATGTCACGAGCGGTGACCGCGAGATCTTCTTCTCCGGTCATCCGGAACGCCTCGAGGTAGGTCTCGCCGAGGAGACCTTGGCTGTAGAGCATCTTCTCGAAGTGTGGCACTGCCCACAGTCTGTCGACAGAGTAGCGATGGAAGCCCCCGCCGATCTGGTCGTAGATTCCCCCGTCGCGCATCTTGCGAAGGGTGAAGATCGCCATTTCTCGGGCACGCGGCTGATCGTCGAGCTGGGCGGCTGCGATCAGGTACTCCAGGAGACGTGGTGCCGGGAATTTCGGAGCTGATCCGAATCCACCCTCGGTGGCATCAAAGGTCTGCGTGCTCCTGTCGAGTGCGGATTGCAGCCATGTCTCTGGTCTTGCACCTTCGAACCTGCGAGTCGTTCTCTTGAGGAGGAATTCGAGGATACCCTCGCTCTGGGTGAGCAACTTCAAGCGATCCGTTTCCCACGTCTGCGAGATCCCCCTGATAAGTTCCATGAAGCCAGATCTGCCGCCTCTCGACCGCGGGGGAAAATAAGTTCCCCCGTAAAAGGGCTTCTTGTCGGCCGTCAAGAAGACGGAGAGTGGCCATCCACCCCTGCCGGTCATCGCCCTGACGGCATCCATGTAGGCGTCATCGACATGGGGGTGGTCTTCGCGATCGACCTTGATGCAGATGTAGTTCTGGTTGAGGAATGCCGCGATTATCTCGTCAGAGAAGGACTCCCTGCGCATCACATGGCACCAGTGACACGAGGAATACCCGATGCTGAGAAACACGGGTCGATCGAGTTCCCGAGCCCTCTCGAAGGCTTCCTCTCCCCACCCCCACCATTCCACCGGGTTGGGGGCGTGCTCGCGCAAATATTCACTCGGGCTCTCTGAGAGCCGCCAGCCCCCTTTTTTTTCATCGGACTGGGGCGAGACCGACGCATCGGCGAAGACGACAGCGGCGAGGAATCCGACAACCGGGAGGATCAGAATCGATATGTTGCTCGTGATCAGCATTACGCAACTCCTTTGAGCCAGGGAGGTTCTCTCCCCACTCTGTAACCGGAACGCGACCTGCGCAACAGTCCCGAGGTGCTGAAATAGCTCTGAAAGGGAGGTTGTGGCGGTCTGATCGCGATGCTAGCCTTGGTCTGTCCGGCAGTTTCGCCTGAAATTTCTTTCAGACAGGTCTGTCGGGTCGTTGAGTCAAGGGTGCAATTGAGGCCGGATTCGACGGTATCCAGAGGAGATGGGTGTGGTGGGCGGTTATCAGTTCCTCCTCCCCCTCTCGCTGTTCGTTGAGGTCTCGGCAGGTATTGCCTGAGCCGAAAGGGTTTCCTTATTAATGAGGGGTGGATTGATGGGAAATTCGCTTCCTGTCCAGAGGTATGATCGCCGTTTCTTTTCTCCAGCCTCTCTCTCTGGGGTCGTCGTTTCTCGAGGCGATGGGGAGCCAAGCCCAGGGTTGTTCAGACGCGGCCTACTCCTGCTGCTCCTTTTCCTGGTATTCGCCGGGTCAGGGGAGACGCTCGTGGCGCAGGTTGTGGATGCTGCCACCATCGGGCGCATTTCGAGGGGAAACCAATCACGCCAGGCGCGCGAAGCGATGGCAGACCTCCAGCAACTCTACCCCGGAGTGATGGAGAGCCGTCCCGATCGTGCCACAACTCTCATCTTCGGGACGCCGATGACGGCTGCTGAAGATCCATGGGCTGCAGCAGAACTGTGGCTCCTCGACCATTCGGGAGCTCTCAACGGCGACCTCCTGTCGCTGGAGGGACTCGATGACTTCGAGATCTGTCGAGGCCTCTATCACGTATTCAGGTACAGACAGTGGCTTTCCGGCTCTCCGGTGGAGGATTCCAATCTGAGAATAGTTGTCAGCAATGGGGTGCTTTCACGGGTGGTCCTTGTTTCTGCTCGCCTTGCTCCGGCCCTGACTGTCGAGGTAAGGGACAGGGTGGTGCCGATCGGTCGAGCGAGGTCGATCGCAGAAGGCATCCGACGGGAAGGGACCGCCTGGAAGTGGAGCGACGGCCAGCTAGTTGCTCGGGTTCCCTCGGGAGAGGTCACCCACACCCAGTTGTTCTGGACCTGGATTGTCAGGGGTGGAACCTTCGAGAATCCTGTCGAGGAAACGATCCGGGTTCGGGCTGATGGCCTGGGAGATGCTGAATCGGAAAACCTGATCTGTTTCCAGGATGCCACGGGAAACCTCCAGGGAAACGCGACAGCAGGGATGCTGCCCCCCGACCTGTCCTCGGTGAGTGCTCGACCACTCCCCACGGTGGAAGTGGCGCTCGACCTCGGCTCGATCACCCATACTGACCAGGGAGGGGATTTCATCTTTCCCGGAGTGTCAGGAGATCGGACGGTTTCGGCGAGCCTGTCGGGGTTGTATGCCCACGTCATCACAGTACTCGGAACCGACCTGTCCGAAAGCCAGAGTGGCCCAGTATCGGAGCCCTTCGATCTCTTCTTCAACACCGGTGGGACGCTCATCGATACCGCTCAGGTCAATGCTTTTTTACATGCGACCCGAACACACGATTTCATGAAGGACAGGCTTCCAGGTTTCACAGCGCTTGATCTGCCGATCGTTTGCAACGTCAACCTGGCCCAGACTTGCAACGCCTTCTTCAGCCCATCCGAACTTTCGCTCAACTTCTTTAGAACCGGTGGAGGGTGTTCCAACTCGGCGTACTCTTCGGTGATCGCGCACGAATACGGGCACTTTGTCGTCAACAGGCTGAATCTGGGACAGTCGACCTTCGGCGAGGGATACTCGGACAGCCTGGCAATTCTCAGTTTCGACGATCCAGTTGTCGGGCGGAACTTCTTCGATACAGGCGCACCGATCCGCGACATCGGCACTGCTGGAGTCACATATCCCTGTGCTGGACAGATCCACTTCTGCGGTCAACTCCTCGCCGGCTGCTGGTGGGATCTCCGCCAGAATTTGGGGAACAGTCTCGGCTCGATAGTCGGTCTCGATGTAGTGAGGCAGCTGTTCGCTGACTGGAGCGCGGTGACGATCGGTGGCGAAGCGGGGGCGGGAACCGCCTATTCCGCCACTGCGATCGAGGTTCTCACCGTCGATGATGATGACGGAAACCTCGAAAACGGGACGCCCCATTACTCCGAGATCTGCGCATCATTTCTGGGTCGCGGGATTCCCTGTCCCCAGGTGGTGGCGTTATCGATCACCTTCCCTCTCGGTTTGCCCGAGGTTCTCGACTCTTCGGGAACCCCGCTCCGGGTGCAGATCGAGGAGATCGGCTCGACAGTGGTGCCAGGACAGATCTTCCTGCAGTTCTGGGTCGATGGAGGACCGCTCCAGGTGATTCCCTTCTCTCCTCTTCTGGGAGATGAGTACGAGGCGGTGTTCCCTCCGATGAACTGTGGCTCCCTCGTTGAGTACACCGTCAGCGCCCAGGACACCCAGGGTGTCGTCCATGTCGAGCCGACCCCGTTCGAGCAGTGTGGGGTGGGGAACTCACTCGAGGTGTTCTTGGTCGATCCGATCGAGAGTGTCGGCGCCTGGTCGGGATCTGCTCCCGGAGACACCGCTCTCTTCGGTCAGTGGGCTCACGGAGATCCGGTTGGAACAGAGATCCAGCCAGAGTTCGATCACACCGTCGATCCGGGGGTCAATTGCTGGGTCACAGGGCAGGGCGTGCCCGGGGGGCCAGTAGGGGCCAACGATATCGACCTGGGAATGACCACCCTGACCTCCCCAGCCTTCGATTGCTCCCAACCCGGGGTGTACAGGTTCTCCTGCTGGAGGTGGTTCGATAACAATTCCAGCTTCTCTCCTCCGGATGACGATCTGGTGATCGAGGTCTCCAGCGATGGGGGCACCTCCTGGGTCGAGGCGGAACGAATCGGTCCAGGGCACCCGGAGGCGTCGGGCGGCTGGTTCCGCGCGAGTTTCTGGCTGAATTCCCTCGTCGTGCCCTCCGCCCAGGTTCGGGTGAGGATCATCGCTGAGGACACCGGAAACGGGAATTTGGTCGAGGCGGCCATCGATGATCTTTCCATCGAACGGATTCTCTGCAGTGGCGGTCCCACACCAACCGACGCCGACTTCCTCAGAGGTGACTGCAACTCCGACGGAGGAGTCAATATCAGTGACCCCATCCTGCTGCTGGAGCGGCTCTTTGCAACGGCCTCGATCCCGCCCTGCGAGGATTCCTGCGACGCCAACGACGATGGGGTGCTGAACCTCACCGATGTTGTATTGATGCTCGAAGCGGTCTTCGGATTCGGATCGGGGACGATAGCAGACCCGGCATTGATATGCGGAGCTGATCCCTCGACAGATAATCTACAATGTCAGTTGCCATCCCTCTGTCCTTGAGGGCAGCGGCGCATCTTCCTGACTGGAGCATTCACACGCCCGGTCAGGAAGATGCCTGATGTTGTTGACCTCCCCATTAATGTCCAGTTGATGAACGTAGTTTTACGACCCATTTACCAGTTGCGATATCCAAGCAGGTTGGGATAATTATCTCGGGTGAAAAACTTATTGATATTACTTTAAGTATTATTCTGAGTTGGAACATCAGGAAAAGATATATTCGGCCGAGAGCTCCTCCAGAGCATCTGTCTTTTATCCCGATTCTATCCAGGTAATGGGGCGAATGATGATAGACAGCCCACATCGGTTCGCATCCGGAGTTGAAAATTCGGCGGCAGCCCCTCTATCGAACGAGCGAGTTCAGCCTCTCCTGATCCTCCCGCTTCTCCTTGTTCTGGTGTCCTCTTCCCTCCCGGCTCAGGTGTGTTTCAAGGGTGTGAACCTTGATATCACCGGAATGTCCGTGGAGGAAGCGTGCGACAAAGCCCTGTTGCTTCTGGAGGCTGCCTGCGGGAACTCCGTTCTCGAGAAGCAGTGGGACCGAGAAACCTCGACAGGTTCCATCGTGCTGGCCTACAAGCAATACAGTGGCTCGGCCCCCGTCCGGGGAGGTCATGCCAGACTCCTCCTCTCCACGGATCCGCCTTTCCGGGTTCAACTGTTCTCTGCTCGTCTCGTTCAGATTCCAGATGTGACCGAGTTTCCCAAGCTCCGAGCAGCCGATATCGTCCCTCTCATCGGCTTAACTCTCGAAAGCGAGGGTCTTGATTCCTGGACCGATCCACAACTCGAATGGATCGTCTGTGGGCCTGATGGCGACAGAATCCGACTGGTGTGGAGTGTCATCGGATATTCCTCTGCCCCGTCTCATGCTCTCGCCTTGAGGTTTGATATCGATGCTCTCGATGGGAACTGTCTCGCTACCGAGTCGGTGATCGAGGAGGTCGACGTCACAGGAAGTCTGTGGGCGCTCGCGACCTTGGGGACCTCCCCGGATCAATCCGCCAATCCAGAAAGTCTTATCCCGTTACCGAATGCTCGAGTCGAGATCCCAGGCGTTGCGGTGGGGACAAGCGATGAACTCGGCAACTTTGTTCTCTCCGCTCCTCCTGCAGCGAGCTGGCCTGTGGTGGCAGAACTGGTCGGGGCATGGGGGTCGGTGGCCGACCTCTCGAGCCCGGGGTGTAGCGGCAGCGGGCAGGCGTTCCCGGGGCAACCCATCGATGTCATCCTCAACCCCTCTGGCATGGTGCACGACACATCGGAGGTGAACGCCTTCATGCATACCGACTGTGCGTTCAGGTTCTTCCAGGACAGCAACGCGGGTTTCCCTGCGATCCAGGCAGGGCTTCAGTGCAACGTCAACGTTCCGGGAGTGTGCAACGCGTTTTATAACGAGGCGGATCAGAGCGTCAACTTTTTCATCGAAGGAAGTGGCTGCGCCAACGCCTCCTATTCGACCATCGTCACCCACGAGTTCGGCCACTATCTGGTCAACCAACTCGGGATTGCCCAGGGCGCCTTCGGAGAAGGGTTCGCGGATTCCGTGAGCATCGTGTTGAACGAAGAACCGATAATCGGTCGGGATTTTGGCGGACCAGGCTTCCATATCAGGGACGTCGCCGCAGCAGGTGTGACCTATCCATGCTTCGGGGACGTTCATCACTGCGGGCAGCTGCTCGCGGGTTTCTGGTGGGACTTGCTCGAGATCATGGGGTCGGAGTTCGGGCCTGAAGAAGGGTGGGACAGGACAGCGATTCTCTTCCGTGACTGGGCGAGTATCACCTCCGGTGGATTCGGCGGGCAGCCGTTCCATGAGTTCATGGTCCAGGAAATCCTCAGCGTCGACGACGACGATGCCGACCTGACCAACGGCAGCACTCATTACTGGCAGATCAGGGAAGCTGCCCTCGGCAGGAACGTGGCTGTTCCTCCAGTGGTCTCCCTCGTCGTCGAGATCACCGAGCCGCTTCCGGAATTCGTTCTTCCCCTGACCGCCTATCCCATCGACGTTACGATATTTGACAGTGCTGGGACGTACATACCAAGCAGCGGAAAACTGCTCTATCGCTTCGGGAGCGGAATCGTCCAGGAGATCCCGCTTCTAGCCCTGGGTGGGTTTTTCCATCAAGCGATCCTGCCCCCCTCTGACTGCGGGACCGAGATATCCTGGTGTCTCAATGCGTCGAGCAGTTTCGGAGACACGATCCAGATTCCAACGGAAGGGATGTTTGCACCCTTCAGAACCCCTGTCGGCGATACCATCGTGACGGTTCTGGATTCACCGCTGGAGGATTCCACGGGCTGGAACCTGTCGGTATCCGGAGATGATGCAACCTCCGGTGCCTGGGAACACGGAATCCCCATCGGAACCCTGTCCCAGAGCTCCGGCGATCACTCTCCCGGTGCAGGGACGGAGAAATGCTTCGCGACCGGCATTGGATTTCCTGGCGGTGCCACAGGGGACAGCGATGTCGATGGAGGTGCCACGACACTCACCAGCCCGGCGTTTCCTGTTGCTGACGGGCTCACGCACCGGACCGAGATCTCTTACTGGAGATGGTACGTCAACGATGGTAGTGCCGCTCCTCCAGATGATTCCCTGGTCGTTCAATGCACTCCAGATGATGGCATCACCTGGTATTCCGTCGAGGTCCTCGGGCCCGGAGATGAGGACGCCTCGGGAGGGTGGGAGGAGCATGTGTTCTGGCTCGATCAGGTTGCTCCTCCGAGTTCCGAGATCAGGCTGAGGTTCATCGCGTCCGACCATGGCTTCGGAAACATCGTGGAAGCAGCCATCGACGACCTGAAAATCCGTCATCTCCAGTGCTCTTCAACGCCCGTTCCTGCGGTGAACTTCCGCAGAGGAGACTGCAACTCCGATGGGGGGATCGATGTCAGTGATCCGATCCTCCTGATCGAGCATCTCTTCGGAGCGAGTGGGCCCCTTCCCTGCGCAGATTCCTGTGATGTCGACGATGGCGGAGTCCTCGACCTACAGGACTCGATCGTCCTCCTGCAACTCGTCTTCGGGATGGGGTCGGTTCCGATCGCACCTCCCGCCGTGACCTGTGGTTCCGACCCGGTCGTCGACCTTCTCGATTGTCTGCAGGGAACTCCCTGCCCCTGATTTGCCCGAAGGTCTCCACCACCCGAGAAACGCCGGTCATGCACTGGGGTTCCAAGGAGAGGGGCGAGAGCCCCTGACATGGTGTAGAATCGGCTCCGAAGGCAAAGGGGCAGAGTCTGCCTCGCCTGCCATCGCTTTCTTTCCTCAGGACAGCGGTTACTGGTTTTCTGGATTACTGGTTTTCTGGATTACTGGTTTTCTGGATTACTGGGTTTCTGGATTACTGGGTTACTGGATTACTGGGTTACTGGGCCGCTGAGTTTTTGAGGTGCTGGGCAACACGCGTTTATCCGGTCTATCAGGGAGTGAGACTGTGGAAGTCGCCGCGGGTGGTTTTCACGGTTCTGGACGAGGGAGCGTGAAAAGTGGAGAAGAAAATGGGCCGCCCTCCCCGGGCGTTTTTTTTCAACTCTGTTGGCGTAATGCTCTGGATCTTTTCCCTTCTTTTCTGGTTCGTTGCAGCGACACCGCTGATTTCCCAGGAAACGCAGGACCCCGAGGTGGCGGGCAGGGATCTCATCGACCGTAGCGTCAACGGTCTTCTCCAGGAGTATCCCGGTGTCAGGATCGAGACCTTCGGAAGCGGTGAGGTCTACGTCTACGGCCGGTCGATGACCCCCTCGGAAGACCCCTTTACCGCGACCGAGGAATGGTTGACCGCCCATGGGGCGGCCCTCGGGAACCCCGACGCGGTCTTGCTTCCGACCTTTGCCGATCCCATCAAGGAAGATCGCTTCACCTGCTTTGGATACGACCAGCAACTCGAGGGTCTGCCAGTGATCGCCGGTATCGTCCGGGTCCTGGTTCTCGATGATGGCCGAGATCAGCTGAGTGAGGTGGTCTATGTCGCCGGGCGCCTGGCACGATCTCCCGTCGGCGGGTTCGGATCGATGGTCATCGATGCAGCTTCGGCGCTTCGCATCGCAAAGGGCCTGCCCGAGAACGAACTCCTGATAAATTGGGAAACTCCGACGCTGGTCGTGGTTCCGCGGGGTCTCCTGCCAGCAGCGAGATGCTGGCGCGTTCAGGGGAGCAACCTTTCGAGGCTGGGTGATCCTCTCCAGCGCAGCACCTACGTCGACACCGGGACCGGCGATGTGATCCTGCAACTGGAGGAGATCCATCACATCGACATCGATGGAACCGTCGAGGCACTGATCACAGTCAACAATACCCCTGATATTCCGACCAACCCCGAGGTTCAACTACCCCTCAACGGCGTCCAGGTCTCGATTCCCTCGGGAGCGACCGTGTCGACGGGGACCGATGGAACCTTCAGCCTTCCCCATGCCTCGACGGACGCGGCGACGGTCCAGGTGGTTCTCCAGGGATCGTGGGTGAACGTCTTTCATGACCAAGGACCTGAACTAGTCCTCCAGCAGAGCGTCACACCCCCTGGAAACGTCTTGCTGCTCATGAATCCAGGCGCGACCGAATTCGACACTGCTCAGGTCAATGGATATCACTACACGACCCTCACCCACGATTTCTTCAGGGAGCGAACCGCTGGCATCGGCGGCATCGATGTGCCGATCACCTGCAACGTCAATCTGAATCAGAGTTGCAACGCGTTCTACAGTTCGGGGGGGCAGAGCATCAATTTCTTCGCTGCCGGTGGAGGATGTCCCAATACTGCTTTCGAGAGCGTCGTCACTCATGAGTACGGCCATTTTATCGTCAACCGTCTGAACCTGGTTCAGAACGCTTTCGGCGAAGGATACGGAGATTGTGTCGGCATCCTGATGGCCGATGACCCGATCATCGGCAGGGAGTTCCTCGGTCCGGGCACCTGGGTGCGCAACATCGAAGAGGCGAATACCCAGTTCCCTTGCCCTGACTCGGAAGTCCATTTCTGCGGCCAGGTGCTCGCGGGCTGCTGGTGGGACACCCGGGTGGCACTTGGAACGACTCAGGGCAGCGCCGAGGGGCTGGCCATCGCTCAACAACTCTTCGTCGACTGGTCGGTGATCACCATCGGCATGACCGGTGGTTCCAACGAGAGCGCCACCGCTGCGACTGCGATCGAAGCTCTGGTCGCAGACGATGACGACGGCAACACCGACAACGGATCACCCCATTACACAGAGATCTGCGCCGGTTTTTCCTCTCACAACATCGACTGCCCGGTAATCCAGAACATCGGCTTCTCTTTCCCCGACGGAGTTCCTGAGCAGTTGCTACCCAATCGGGATACGGTCATCCGGGTGGACATCCTTCCAATCTCCGGCCTTCCAGAGCCCGGAAGCGGAACCGTGCACTACCGCACGGGAGGTGCGGGTGCATTCACCGCGGCGCCGCTGTCTCAGATCGGCATCGACCAGTACGAGGCAGAGATCCCGGGTCAGTTGTGTGGCGAAAACGTCGAATTCTACTTCCAGGCTTCTGACACCACTGGGGTCACCGTGACCTCGCCAGGTAACGCTCCTTTGCAGACCTATGAGGCGGGTGTTTTCGAAGCGATCGAGGTCATTGCCGAGGATGACTTCGAGGGAGGTTCAACCTGGACAGGTGGTCTCACCGGAGATACCGCGACCACCGGCGCCTGGGTCCTTGTCGATCCGAACCCGACCCAGGCCCAGCCGGGCAGCGACCACAGCGAGGTCGGAACCCTCTGCTGGGTGACGGGGCAGGGAACTCCGGGAGGGTCCCTCGGCGAGAATGACGTCGACGGCGGATTCACGACCCTCCTGTCGCCAGTCTTCGACCTCTCGGGGACAACCGATCCCATCGTCAGTTACTGGCGCTGGTACTCCAACGACACCGGTGCCGCTCCCAACGCAGATACCCTGGTAGTCGAGATCTCTGCCGATGGTGGTGGAAATTACTCGACACTGGAGATTGTCGGCCCAGCGGGCGAGGGATCGAACGGCGGCTGGTTCTTCGCCCAATACCATGTTTCCGATTTCATCACTCCCAGTTCCCAGGTCAGATTCCGCTTCGTTGCGAGTGACCTGGCTGCCGGTTCTCTCGTCGAGGCCGCGATTGACGACTTCGGCATCGAATCGCGCATCTGCTCCATTGAGCCCCTGTTCATCCGTGGTGACACCAATCTCGATGCTTCCATCGACATCACTGACGCAGTGAACATACTCGTTGGCATCTTCGGGGGCGGAGTTCTCGGATGCTTCGATGCCGCAGACATCGACGACAGCGGCTCATTGAACGTCGCGGACGCGATCGTTCTTCTCAATTATCTCTTCCGATCGGAGGGGCAGCCTGATCCTCCCTTCCCCGGCTGCGGGGTCGACCCGACCGACGATCCTCTCGATTGCGCAGGCACGGGCAACTGCCCATAGAATCCGGTGATTATCGGAGTCAACCGGGCCCCGGGGGCAGGCAGCCCTCGGGGCCCGGTTTCATCCTGGTTGTTGCGTTTCATCCTCGGTTTGCTGCGGCGATCAAGGCCGCGACTTCCTCGAGAGATTCTGACCCGCCATCGCCGGGGCCGGGAAAGGGAAAATCGCCGATTGAGGAGGTCGGCACCAGGTGGACGTGGACGTGGGCTACTTCCCAGCCGACGACACTCAGCACAATTCTCTGACAGGGGATTGCGCTGCGGATCTTGCTCTCCACCGTTCGCACCGCAGACCAGAGAGAGTGGTATTCCTCCCCGGAGAGATCGAAGAGATAGGAGGTTTCTCGTTTGGGGATCACCAGGGTGTGGCCCACCTGGATGGGACGGATGTCGAGAAAGGCGAGATGATGGGCATCTTCCCAGACGCGGTGGCAGGGAATTTCCCCGCTTACGATTTTCGAGAAGATGCTCGCCAACTCCGATCTCCTGTCACTTTTTTTCCCAACGCTCGAAGCGTCCGATCACATCCCGGAATCCTTCGGGGACAGGGATCGGCTGCAGTTTTTCGTCAACGGCACAGTGTGTGGTGGAGCCGACCGCAACCAGTCGGTTCTCCTGCTTGTGCCGGATGCGGAAATCGTAGGTGAAACTGCATCGACCGATCTTCCGTGTGCAGACGTCGATGGTCAGGATGTCGTGGAGTCGGGCGGGGGAACGATAGTCGAGTTGAGCGCTGACGACGACGTTCTCGAATTCCCGGATCGGCCGGTTTCCCTCGGCGAGCCCCAGGTTCCACAAGTATTCGACCCTCCCCACCTCGAGGTAGGTGAAATAGTTTCCATGGAAGACGATGCCCATCGCATCGGTCTCCGGCAGCCTCACCTTTACCGGTGCAGAAAAATGGAATTCGGGCTCCTGATTCATCGCCTACCGCTCCGATCTCGATCGTGGAGGTCAAACCCCGCGTGGGTCTCTTATCGCCAAAAGGGGGTCGTGGGGCAAGGACACTGACCCCCGACAGCGGAGCAGCAGTCTGATAACATCGTCAGGGGGCCACCGATGGGCCCCGGGATGTGAGGATCGGTGATCAGCGAGTCTTCGGAGAATTATCTCAAGGCGATCTTCAAGCTCCAGCGTGACCAGGAGTGGGTTGCGACCGGGGAAGTCGCTCGCAGAGTCGGGGTGGCTCCGCCTTCGGCAACCCGGATGATCCAGCGTCTCGGAGAACGCGGTTGGGTCGAGCATGGAGCCTATCGGGGAGTCCGTCTCACCGATGAGGGACGCCGGCGTGCGCTGAAAGTCGTCCGTAGCCACCGGATACTCGAGACTTATCTTGCCGAGGTGCTGGGAATGCCCTGGGACCGGGTTCACTCGGAGGTGGAACGACTGGAACATGTCGTCAGCGAGGACCTGGTCAATCGACTCGAGGAGGCTCTCGGCTTTCCCATCGAGGACCCACATGGCTCCCCGATCCCCGATCGAGATGGTCATTTGCCAGAGGAGGACAATGCCCAGCCCCTATCCTCGAGCGAGGTGGGGAGGACCTATCTGGTCAGGCGAATCTCCGATGCTCCAGCCGGAGCCCTCCAGTATCTGGGTAGCCACGGCATCGTTCCTGGTGTGACGCTGGTCCTCGAGAAGAGGGAGCCTTTCGAGGGGCCACTCCTTCTGAAGGTCGGAGGGGACAGTTCGAGCCGCGAGGGAGTCCCGCTCGGTCGCGAACTCGCCCGCCGGATCCTTGTCGAGCCCCAGGGAGGAGCGAGCGATCACGAGGAAGAATCACCCTCCTCCTGATCGAGTTCCCTGGAGATCCTTTCGCTCAACTCCGAGTCGAGGTGATGCTCGATGCGGTGAGCGGGGTCGTAGAGGTGGTCCTCAGGCGTCAGGAGTTGACGTTTGAGGAACCGTTTCCACAGCTGGCGGCGTTTTTCCAGAGCGCGGGCAAGCCGGGTCCCTCTCTCGGTCGGTTGTGCCGATCGCCTTGGGGATGTGAGCCAGCCTCTCAGCCACAGGGTCCAGATCGCTGCAATGCGCCATCTTCCCCTGACCCTGGATTCCTCCCCGTCCTTCTCCCTGGCGTTCCACATCTCCATCAGGACATCTTCTGAAGCAATTCTGAGAGACAGACGAGTTCGGCGATAGAAGCGTGAAATGAGGCCGTGAGAGGGAGACAGCACCACGGTGAAGGCGAAGAGGCCACCCCCCGCTGCCGCCATCATTCCGGGGACGCTGGTATCGAGATGGTCCGCTCCGAGTACACCGACGACGGCGATGACACAGCCGGCAGCCATGGCGACAATTACCATCGGGGCGAGGCGATTGCAGAGAAGTTGGGCGGTTGCTGCCGGCACAACCAGCATCGCCACCACCAGCACCGAACCGACCGACTCGAAACAAGCGACCGTTGTCATCGAGACCAGTAGCATCAGCAGGAGATGCACCAGCCTGACATTGATGCCGAGTGAGCGGGCGAGGGCGGGGTCGAAGGAGCAGATTTTCAGTTCCTTCCATACGGCAAGCACGACAAGGAGATCGATGATGAGCACAACTGCGATGGGGAGCAAAGATCGCGGGACTCGAGTTTCGAGGAAAGGGAGGGAGACCATGTCGAGAGGTGCAAGTTCTATCTGTCCGTAGAGGACGCAACCGGGGTCGAGGTCGACGCTCCTTGCGTGGCTTTCCATCAACACAATTCCAAGCGCGAAGAGGGTCGTGAAAACGACTCCCATCGCAGCGTTGCCATCGATCATTCCGTGATCACGGAGCCAATCGCTGGCGATCGTGACCAGCAAGGCAGCGACAGCGGCTCCGATCAGCATCGGCGGCAGGTCGCGACTACCGCTGACGATGAACCCGATGACGAGGCCGGGAAGGACTCCATGACTGATGGCATCCCCGAGGAGGGAAAGTCGCCTGAGCACCAGGAAGGTCCCGACCAGTGCACACGCCATCGAGGCGCAGGCTGCAACGAGCAGGATGCTGAAGTTGACTTCAGAGAAGAGGCTCTCGAAGAAGAGGTCGATCATCCATCTCCTCCTTCGGTCCGCGATGACAGGAGCCTCTCCAGTTCGAGAACCTTCTCGGCAGGCAGGATCTTTTCGATCTGTTCCTCATCGAGGTCGACGAGATCGCGGTCGATGGAGGCGGCATCTTCGAGATAGGCATGCCAGAGTTGAAGTGCCCTCCTGCCTCTCAGGGCGCGCTGGTGGCCACCCTCGGTGAGTGAAATCCCGTCGCCATCGAGCTGCACCCAGCCCCTGGCGATGGCGGAATCGAGGGACCGGCGGCGGACAGATCGTTCCCTTCCGAGGAGGTGTGAGTGAGGGACGGTGTTCTTCCCGCGAGATTTCGCTTCAAGGAGAAGCGCGAGTAACCGGCGTGTTTCGCGGTTGAGGGTTCGCGATCGACTTCTCAGGGCCCGTGCAATCACTCCCCTGCGTGGAGCACAGAGGAGTGAGATGATGAAGAGGCTACTGCTGACGAGGACGATCACCGGACCTGCCGGAAGCGATTCGAAGCGCGCACTGAGGAGGGTACCCAGGCCGCCGGTGGCCCCTCCGATGATCGCGGCAAGGATCATCAGGATTCCAAATCGATCGACCCATAACCGCGCCGAGACAGCGGGTATCACGAGCATTGCCGCGGTCAGAACGACACCCACCGCCGGCAGTGCCAGAACGACGGTGACGGCGAGCAGGAACAGCTGAAGGAGATCGAGGGCGAGAACTGGCCAACCCTCGACCTCGCCGAAGCCAGGGTCGAAGCAGGAGATGAGAAACTCCTTGCGGAGGAAAAAGACGACGCCGATCACCGCCAGGGAGGCGACGCCTATGGCGACGGTGTCGTTGAAGAGCATTCCGGCGGTGCGCCCGAGAAGGAGTGAATCGAGCCCTGCCTGGGAGGCATCGGTCACCGTTCTCTGGATGTGACCGCTGAGGGCGATGCCGATTCCGAAAAAGACTCCCAGGACCAGTCCGATTGCTGCATCGGTGCGGATCCTGGTGACACGCGGGAGCCATGAGACGATCACAACGCCGAGGAGTCCGGAGAGGAGCGCACCGCAGAGGAGCACAGGCAACGACCTCTCTCCTGTCCAGAGATAGGCGAGGCACACTCCAGGAAGTGTGGCGTGGGCGAGTGCGTCTGCGAGTAACGAGCGGCGCCGGAGAAGGGCGAGCGACCCGGTGACACCGGCTGCGATCCCCAGAGCCACCGTCCCTACGAGCACGACCAGGGTGTTGTAATCAAGACCCGGCATCGGGATGCCTCTTAAGGTTCCCAGCATTTCCATGGGCGAGGCGAACTGCCTCTGCGGCTTCGTCGAGTACCGTTAACCTTCCGCCATAGGTGAAGAGCAGGTTCTCGCGGGTGAAGACCTCGCGGGTGGGGCCCGCTGCGACCAGTCTCAGGTTGATGAGCAGGACCCGGTCGAAATAATTTTCCACCGTCTGCAGATCATGGTGAATCACCATTACCGTGCGTCCCCGTGCACGCAATTTCTTCAGAAGAGCGACGATGGCTTCTTCGGTGGCAGCGTCGACACCAGCGAATGGTTCGTCCATCAGGTAGATTTCTGAGTCCTGAGCCAGGGCTCTTGCGAGAAATACCCTCTGCTGTTGTCCTCCTGAAAGTTCGCCGAGGTCGCTGATCCCGAGCCCTTCGAGGCAATCCTGGGCCCACTCGCGCTCGGCTTTTCGCGGGCGGCGAAACCAGCCAAGGCGTCCGTAGGTTCCCATCAGCACGACGTCGAGAACGGTCACCGGGAAGTCCCAGTCGACACTTTCACGCTGGGGTACGTAGCCGAGTGTGGAAGACCTATCCTTGCTGATCGGTTCGCCGCGGATCTGAACCCATCCGCTCGAGATGGGGACCAGTCCGAGGATGGCTTTCATCAGCGTGCTCTTGCCGGCTCCGTTGGGCCCGACGATTCCGACCATCTCCCCCTCGGGGATGGAGAAGTCGATGTCCCACAACACCGGCTTTGCCCTGTAAGCCACCGTCAGGTCGTGAACCTCGATCGCCGGAGACTTCATCTGAGTCCCTCTGTGATCACCCGGGCGTTATGACGGATCATTCCGACATAAGTGCCTTCTGGAGTTCCACCGGCTCCGAGAGCGTCGCTGAAGAGCTTGCCCCCCAGGCGCAGGGGGTGCCCCCTCGCCTGGCAGCCTTCGATCAGCGCCTCGATGTTGCGCTGTGACACCGTCGTTTCGACGAACACTGCCGGAATTTTCCTCCTGGAAATCTGGGAGACGAGTCGGTTGATGGTCGCTACAGAGGCTTCCGAGTCGGTGCTGAGGCCCTGAACCCCGATCACTTCCAGGTCATAAGCCCGTCCCAGGTACCCGAAGGCATCATGGGCGGTGATCAGTACTCGGTGATCTCGCGGGATCGTCGCCAGGAGGCTGAGAACCTCTCGGTCGAGAAGTGACAGTTCCTCGAGGTACTCCGAGCAGCGCTTTTCGAAGCCTGGTTTTCCGATCGGGTCGATCCTGGACAGGGTTCTCTTGACGATCCGGCAGACTTCCATCCAGTTCTGGACATCGAACCAGAGGTGAGGATCGATGCTCGGGAGGCTTCCTTCTGCCTCCAGGATCACCAGGCGATCCCGGGGAACCTCTTCACAGACGGCAACCGTATCGCGCTGGGAACCGACTCGCTTGAGGACTTCCGACATTCTGCCCTCGAGGTGGAAGCCGCAGTGAAGGATCAGATCGGCCCCGAGGAGTTTTCTGACATCTCCGGGAGAGGTTTTGTAGAGGTGTGGGTCGACTCCTGGGCCCATCAACGAGGAAACCTCGGCCCGCTCTCCTGCGATGACGGCGGTGATGTCACCGAGGATCCCGATGGTGCAGACCACCGAGAGGGGCTCGTTGAACCGGTTTTCCTCGGCGAGACCGATGACGGCTTGCGAAAGGCTAGCGGTCGCATCGCTGGACTCGCAGGAGGTGACTAGGAGCAGCAGACAAACCGAGAGAAAGACTCTCGGGGAAGAAGAGTGAGACATGCCCCAAGTCTCCTCCTCCTTCGAGCCCGAGACAAGAAGATTTTTAGCCTTAATTAAAAATAAGTTTAGCCTAAGGTAATTAGCAGTTGCCAGTTCAGGTCCATTCTCCCCTTGGTCCTCGATTTGACACAGATACACATTAGACTGGCGGTCGGAGTACGACTGGAAACTCGTTTCCGGTCGGTTTATTGGAACAACGGCCGCGTATCAGGCCGACCCGGTGGAGTTGCCGGGAATCCGATGGGGAGCCCATCATGCAATTTCTGGTCGGAATGACCACCAGGACGGCGTTTCTGGCGACTCTACTCCTCACTCCGCTGTCCCTTCTTGCCATCGATATCGAAGTTCCCGGCGATTACCCGACCATCCAGGAAGCGATGGCGATCGCCGTCGATGGCGATGTGATCTGGGTGCAATCGGGCTACTACACCGGACCCATCGATTTCCAGGGCAAGGCGGTCGAGTTGCGGTCGGTGGAAGGACCCGAACTCACCTTCCTGGTCGGCGCGTCTTCCGGAAGTGTCGTTCAGATGATGCTGGGAGAAGGCCCGGGGACTCTTCTCGAGGGATTCACCCTCACCGGCGGCAACGGTACCTCCATCAACGGAGCACTCCAGGGTGGCGGGCTGATCGTCGTTGGCGGTTCTCCGGTGATCTCCGACTGTATTTTCGTGGAGAACAACGCTCTTGTGGGGGGCGGAATTACCATTCGCGAGTGCAACACCATCGCTCCGACAATCACCGGCTGCCAGTTGAACAACAACTCCTGTATCGACTCTGGCGGTGGGATCTTCATCACCGAATCCTCTGCTGGAGTCATCATCAGCTCAACAACGATCGAGGCCAACTCGGCGGGAATCGCAGGAGGTGGGCTCTTCGTCGAGACTTCTCCTCTGTGGTTCTCCGAGAGCATCCTCGAGGAGAACACGGCGAGCATGGTTTGCAGTGGCATGTATCTGTATGCAGGAGCGATGGCGATCTGCGAAGGAAGCCAGTTTATCGGCAACGAGGGCGCCTTCATCGGCGGTGGCATCGTCGTTTCCTACTACTCCGGGCTCGTCTGCAGAGACAGCATTTTCACCGGAAACGTCTCTGATCTGGGCGGTGCTGGGATTGCTTTCGACGTTCTCAGCAGGCAACCACAGTCGATTGTCGAACGCTGTATCTTCACCGACAACGACGGGGGCATGTCAGGTGCAGCTGACATCGGTGTCAGTATCAACGATGTCGATCTCAAGATCTCGCATTGCACCTTCGGCCCGCGCGTCCAGTGGCCAGGGGGCAGTTCCCTGATGGTGGCTGCGAGTACTCCTGGAGTTGTCGAGGTGGTCAACAGCATCTTCTGGGCAGAGGGAGAGCCGCCGATTTTCTCGCCCGGAAACCAGCTTGAGGTTCACCATTGCGATGTCATCGGCGGATACCCGGGATCGGGGAACATCGATGAGGATCCACTCTTCTACGACCACGCTGCCAGAGATTTCAGGCTGACCTTCGGTTCACCCTGTATCGATATCGGCGACCCGTCAGAGGGCCTGGACCCCGATGGCAGCGTTCCCGACCTGGGAGCGTTCAATGACCCGGTTGCGCCAATTTCTCCCAATTTCCTTCGAGGTGATGTCGATGGCAGCGGCGGATCCAACATTTCCGATGCCGTCCAGCTCCTGAACTTCCTCTTTCTGCCGACGGTGTCGGAGATCGGTTGTCCCGATGGGGGGGACGCCAACGACAGTGGAACCCTGAACCTTGCCGATGCCATCACCATCCTCCAGCGCCTCTTCATCCCGGGATCCCCTCCGCTGCCCGAGCCAGTGGACGAATGTGGTCAGGATCCGACCGGGGACGCACTGGGCTGCGACAGCGGCTGTCCCTGACCGGGTCTTCCCGGCTCCTTCCGATCAGTTTTTCAATTCCCGCTCCGGGAGAGATTTTTCCATCCTGCCGAAGCGAGGAGGGGGTGGCCCCAGTTCCTCGACGATGTCGCTGATTCTCCTGTCGCTTCCCGGGAACTGCCAGTGGCCGGCGATATCGAGAGCTGGGAGGGCGACGTAGTGAAGACTGCTGAGGCCGGCGTCGACCGGCTCTCGCATCTGCCCGTTGGAACTGGCATAGCAGACGATGTCGATGTCCAGGGTCCTCGGCTGGTTCCTGTCGTCGCCTCGAACTCTTCCGTGTGCTGCCTCGATCTCTCTCAACTGAGCCCGCAGCCTCTCTGGAGGGGGGGGGCGAGACGATGATCAACGCCACGTTGACGAAGTCGGGGCTTCCCTGTGCACCTATCGTTGGCCCGTGGTAGAGATGGGATCGGGTCCGGATCTCGAAGATTTCGTCGAGGTCCTCGAGAGCTGCTTTGACATGGATCTGCGGTTCGATGTTGGAACCCAGGAGGAGTAGAACCAGGTCCTGCCCCATCACGACTCGACGATTCGAGGTCTGAGAATCGTCACGCTGACGTTTCTCGCACGACGCAGTGCTCCGGGTTTCTGCGCGGAAACTTTCACTGCTTCCACCCCGGGTTTTCTCAACACGATCCTGGAAACCTCCTCGGCCAGCGCCTCGAGGAGAGAGAAGGAAGCCTCCTCGACGAATCCGATCACTTCCTTCGTCAGACACTTGTAGTCGACGGCGTCCTCGATGTTGTCACTACTGGCGGCAGCGGAGATGTCGGTGTAGATCCGGATCTGCAGCCGGACGTCCTGCTTGCGGCTTCTCTCCCAGTCGAAGATCCCGATGATGGTTCTGACGGTGAGATCGTGGATGTCGATCTTGTCGAGGTGTTCGAGCCGATGGGGTTTCATTGCAGGTGTTTTCCTCCGTCGACAGGAATCACCGAACCTGTCGTGTAGTTCGCATCTCGGATGAGGTAGAGGCAGGCCAGAAGGACATCTTCCACTTCTCCCGGCCCTCCCAACGGCAGGCGATTGGCTGCTTCTTCCAGGTGGTTCCCTCCGCCTTCGGCGGGGGGAAGGATCGTCCCCGGAGCGACGCCGTTGACGGTGACGTCGGGGCCGAATGCAACCGCCAGGTTTCTGGTCAGATGGAGGAGCCCTGACTTGGCGAGAGAATAGGGCAGGGTATCGGGAGCTGGCATCGAGGCACGCCAGTCGAGGAGGTTGATGATGCGCCCGGATTCGCCGGGGGAAATCCTGGTAGCGAAGGCTCGGCTGAGAAGGAAGGGAGCGGTGACGTGAAGCCTGAACTCCCTCTCGAGGTCTTCAGCTTGCGATTCGTGGGCGCTCGAGGGGAGAAAGCGGCTTGCATTGTTGATCAGTACTCTCACCGGCCCCAGCCGGGCTGCCCCCTCGATCAACGCCTCTTCGCCTCCTGGGGCATCAAGATCGGCCTGGAGCGCCACCGCTCGTCTCCCCGATTCCTCGATCCTGGCCACGACCTGGCGTGCTTCAGCGGCGGAGTTGCGAAAGTGAACCGCAACGTCCATCCCCTCCTCGGCGAGCCGGATCGCCAGTGCGCGGCCGATTCTCTTCGAGGCGCCTGTGACCAGTGCGACCCGTCCCTCTATTTCCATCGTCTTGGCTCCCGACCCTATTCTGAATTCCCCAGGCGAGGCCATTCTGGGGGCTCGGAAGCGTCGAGTCCAATGGAGAGATCGAGCAGTCGTCTTGACCCCTGACTTCCCTCGACCAGAATGCTCCCATCGGCTCGGCCGAAACCGGCCGACGGTGGAGGAGGGGCGGTAGATGGCGAAGACGCTCGAATACAATGCGACCTTGTCGAAACGGATCGATCTCACCGACAGCTTGGCGATTTTTGAGATCACTCCCGATCAGCCCCTCCCCGAGGGGGAGTCGTGGTTCACTCCTGGGCAGTACATAGTGCTCGGTCTCAACAACGAGGAAAACGTCGAACTGGGGGCGGTTCAGCGGCCGATGTCGATCGCCTCTGCCTGTCAGGACACCGACAAGGTCGAATTCTACATCCGCTATGTCTCCAAACCCGCTTCCAAGAATCCGCTGACCCATCTCCTGTGGAAGATCCAGGAGGGGGAGCGGGTCTTCATCCGGTCGAAGCCGAAGGGGAAATTCACCATCGAGGACACCGTCGGCTCCGAAGATTCTCGCCTCAAGATTTTCGTCTCGGCAGGGACTGGACTTGCTCCCTTCGTCTCGATCGTGAGAAGTTACCGCCTTCGCAATCCCGGGGGGGATCTCGGAAACTTTGCGATTCTCCACGGAGCGAGTTACCCCATCGAACTGGGGTACCGGGACGAGCTACAGAGTTGGGCTGCCGATGAGGGCCTCAATTACATCTCGACGATCAGTCGGCCCGCCGAGGCGCCCGACTGGAGTGGGGTCACTGGCAGGGTCGAGGATCTCTTCCTCGAGGAGCGACTTCTGAAACTCGAGTCCACGCTCGGGCTGGAACCTGGCGGCCTCCGTCCCGACCGGGCTCTCATCTACATCTGCGGACTCCAGGGCACCATCGGCTGCACCATCGAGAGATTGCTCGACAGGGGCTTTGTCCCCGACGACCGCCGGATCCGACGGGTGATGGAAGTCCC
>JYMV01020725.1_pt1 | contig 24083 bp, 19 predicted proteins | sample 338911 | NCBI WGS metagenome assembly JYMV01 (sample SAMN03354496, study PRJNA234377) | hydrothermal vent metagenome | biome: Deep sea; feature: Hydrothermal plumes at the Eastern Lau Spreading Center, Western Pacific Ocean; material: Seawater | place: Tonga | collected 2009 | depth 2000 m m
CCGACCTCAGACTGATCCTCGCTGTCGAGCTGGGCATCGAGGATGAATCGTGGGAAGACACCCTCGATGAGGACAGTTTCGAGGACCCCCGAGTCACCGTCTTCCATCTTCTCGGAGCGATCCAGTACCATCTGCTCGAAGCCACAGGTATGGTCGATTTCAAGATCGATCACGAAGACAACGAGGAGTGAACAGCGGAGAGTTCATCCCAATTTATCCTGGGAGTTCCCCCTGATTTCCAGGTAGTCGAGGAGCACCTCGGAGTTTCCCTCCAGAGGGGAGAGGGGCTTCTCCGGGCCAGGAGATGGGTTCGGAGATTGGAACGGGTATTTCCTCCGCCGTTATCACCGGGTTCACCAGTTCACAAGGCCAGCCGCTCTCCCACCTCCGCAACGCGGAATCCCCTATCCTCCAGATCTCGGCGGATCTCTTCGTTAAATAGCGCCGGGTTGGTGTGGTTGAGGTGGATGAAGCGGAAGCGCCCCGGATTTTCCTTCGCCAGATCTCGAAGCAACTCCATCGTCACCACCATCGGCGGATGAGGGATCTCCGAGAGGTCACGACCGGGAATCTCCCGGCCGTCGTAGAAGGTCGCATCGAGATAGCAGACATCGACACCTTCGATCAGTTTTTCGAGGACTCCACCATCCCAGCGGTCGATGTCGGGGCAGAAGAGCACCGTTTTTTTGGGGCCCTCGATACGCCAGGCAACGGTGTCGGAGAACTCATCCCGGTGAGAAACCTTGATCGCGGTGGCGCGAATACCGGGAGCCAGATCTGCTGCCACCCCCAGTGTTACCTCAAAGGGAAAGATCTGACCGAGGTCGACCAGCTGGCTCCATGGTCCATTGGTGCGCAGGAATTTCGCCATCCTCGAGGTGCAGAAAACCTCGATGCCATCGGTAGATGCAACCTCGCGGCCAAAATGAATCAATCCTGCGTAATGGCCGATATGGGCGTGGGTGAGAAGGATGCCATCGACGGGATTCCGGCCCTCGTTGGAGATGCCGGTGATTTCCCTCAGGATCGAAAGTTGTTCCTCGACCGCTGGTGTCGCCTCGATGAGGAAGACGTTCTCGGAGCGGTAATCGACCACCGCCAGAGATGCCGGACCGAGGCGCAAGTTTTTCGATCGGGCTTCGATGCAGCACATCTTCTGGCAACCGAGATGTGGAACCCCTCCGTCCTGTGCGATGCCCAGGACGACCAACTCGATTCCGGTGGGATCATCCTGCAGGCCGGGAGTCTGGCACCCGACCAGCAGGATGATGAGAAGCACCGAGCAGAAAGAACGGATCACAGGCCGCCTGGTCCCCGAGAATTTCTCGCCATCGGATGGACGCGAATCTTGCGGAACTGGATCGGTGCCCCTTCTGACTGCAAACAGATCGGTCCCGGAACTTCGGCGCACTCTGTGGCGGTGTTGAGTACACTTCCGTTGACCATCAGAACGACATCTCCGCCGATACAATGAATCTCGTAGTGGTTCCACTCACCCACTTCGTTTTCATTGTTTTCCAGGTGCTTGGTATTGTTACCCCTGGTCCTGGCGGAATCGGTCTTCATCGGGAAATCACCGATACACCAGAAGTCACCTGCGCTACCAGACATCAACTGGGCTTCGATGCTCTTGGGCCACACCTTGTGCTCTCCAATCTGACGGAACAGCACACCAGAGTTGCCCCCCTTCTTCATGACCGGATCCCAGCGCCAGTCGAGTTCGAGGACGAAATCCTGGTAGTAATCGTTGGTATAGATGTATCCGGCGGGGTTTCCCTTGCACGATAGAATGCCGTTGGCCACCGACCAGACATTATCCATCTTTCCGTCGTTATTCAGATGCGCAGACCAACCATTCATGTCGTAGCCATTGAAGATTTGCGCGTACTCGCCATCGAAACGCCAGCGTTCCAATGCTGGAATCTCACGGATCTTGATGGAGCGGAACCAGACATCGTTGCCATGGTCCTGGAGGACGATGTGGCCTTTCTTTTCCGTTCCAAAATCGGACCAGGCATTGAACTTGCTTGCCGCCACTCTCTTGTTCCAGTCGATGGACCCGATTTGCGCGCGCAAGACCATCACTCCGTTGACCCAGTGCTCGACGTTCCCGGCACAGTGGACGATGCGAGCGTGATTCACCTCTCCCGAGGGGTTCAACTTCTTGTTCATCGGTGAATAGAGCGCGTAAAGGCCGCCCGAAGAGCTATTGCTGGTGGAGGTCAGGTCTTTGTCGCCATAGATCTGGTACTCGGGAGCGGAAAAATAGGAAGCTCCGTTGTTCTCGTTGGCCAGGTACATGATGCCACTGTTAGCTCCATCGCCCGCTTTCCATTCCATCTCCAGCTCGAAATCGTCGTACTGAGATGCAGTAACGATATCGCCACCGCCACCACCGGCCTGAACCTGCAACCAGCCGTCGGTGATCGTCCAACCCTTCTCGGGGAAGGACTTGTTGCGATAACCACGCCAGCCATCGTTACTGTTGCCATCGAAGAGCATTTGCCAGCCGGCGTTGGTTTCCCCCGGAGTGAGAGTATTCGGTTCCGATCCCTGGAGGGTCGGCAGGAAAACGCCAATAGCGACGAAGAAAACGAGGAATCTCAGTGAGGTCATCAGACGATCCTTTCTGGTTGTCAGGAGCGGTCGGGACCACCGACCAAAGACAGGGTACGACGACAGCATCCACACGCCAAGGGGGACGTTGGGCTCTTGACCCTCCGGGGCCGGGGAGAGAGCATCCGACCGTCACGTCGGAAGAACCCCTGGAGCGGAGATTTCATGCTCAAAGGCGCATTCATCGTCACCTGCTCAATTCTCCTCCTCCCCGGTGCTTCATCTGAAGGACCTTCAGGAGGCCACACAGACCGGACCATCGAGGGGTGGACCATTCACGTCGACAACAGCCTGCTCCAGGAGGAGCCGCAACTCGCCCAGGCAGCGATCGACCTGCTCGAGGGAGGTCTCAACGACATCCAGTTGATGCTTTCCCAGGAGTCGGTGAAGAAACTGCAGCAGGTCGCTTTCTGGCTCGATCTCGATCGCCCAGGTCTCGACGGAATGCAATACCACCCCGATCTCGACTGGCTCGAGAAGCGCGGCCATGACCCGGCCCTGCACCATTGTGTTCACATCCCCCAGGCCCGTGGATTGGTTGATCTTCGCAAGACCAACTACCAGCCGTGGGTCCTGATGCACGAACTCGCCCATGCCTACCACGACCAGATCCTGGGTTTCAATGATTCCAGAGTTCGCGAGGCCTTCAAAGAGGCACAGAAAGATGGGCACTACGAAAAGGTGCTGCACATCAAGGGTGGCCTTCGACGCCACTACGCACTGACCGATCACAAGGAGTACTTCGCCGAGGGAACCGAAGCCTACCTCGGGACCAACGATTTCTACCCCTTCGTTCGCCCCGAACTGAAGGCGCACGACCCGGGGCTCTATGAGATCCTTGAGAAAATCTGGGGGAAGCGCTGAGTCGGGCACCGTTGCCTTGCTGCTTCTCAGTGCCCTCGTCGACGAGGAACCCGGGGATTTGCGCCCGGATTCCTCCCTGGATCTCGATGCGGCGGTTGAGGGTGGAAGCTATTCGTGCCTCCTCTTCGGGCAGGGAAAAGATATTGTTCCTGTTCCGACAGGCGGTGGCCACTAAGATGGACCGATCGGGGTTCTGTCCCGGCGGAGGGGTCGTCATGAAATCAGTTTTTTTCGTCGGTTTCCTGCTCATCTGCATCGTCGCACCGTTGCCGGCCCAAGCACCCCTCTTCACCAACCAGACGAACGACGCCGGTCTCGCCGACTCCCTCTTCGTCCCCGGTGTTTACAACCATCCGAGCTACACCGGCCCTGTCGTCTGTGGCGACTTCAACCGCGACGGCTGGCAGGACCTCTATTCTCCCAGCGGCGGTGGAAACGGTATGCCGGATCATCTCTTCATCAACGACGGCGATGGCACCTTCACCGACCGCGCCAGCGAGTGGGGCCTGACCGATGTCCACATGGGGAAGGGCGCCGCAGTCGGTGATTTCAACAACGACGGTTGGCTCGACATCTACGTCACCAGCGCCGGCACCGGGGTCACCGGTGTTCCGGGTCAACACCGCCTCTACAGAAATTCCGGCAACGGAACCTTCGTCAACATCGCAAACGCCGCTGGCGTCAATGCCACTTCCGCGTCGGAAGATGGCTTCGGCTGCTGCTTCGGCGACTACGACCTCGATGGCGATCTCGATCTCTTCGTCGCCGGCTTTGCCAGCAACAACACCGGCAATCATCTCTTTCGCAACAACGGCAACGAAACCTTCACCGACGTCACCTCCGGGATCTCGCTCTTCAGTGGCATCTCGGGAACCAGCGGCTTCGCCCCGAGGCTTCAGGACATGGATGGCGACCACTACCCGGAATTGCTGCTGGTCGCGGATTTCGGCACCAGCCACTACTTCCGCAACAACACAGATGGAACCTTCACCGAGATGGCCGACACTGCCGGCACAGCCGAGGAAGAGAACGGCATGGGCCAGACGGTGGGTGATTACAACAACGACGGAATGATCGACTGGTACGTCACGTCGATTTACCGCCCCGCCATCGGCTGGACCGGCAACAAGCTCTACAGCAATGAGGGGAACCACTCCTACCAGGAGATCTCCTCCAGCGCCGGTGTCTCCGACGGCGGCTACGGCTGGGGAGCGATCTCGATCGACGTCGACCACGACCGTTTCGTCGACATCATCGAGACAAATGGCGCCAACGGCCAGTTCGACAACGAGCAGTCCTACTTCTGGCGGAACCTCGGCAACGGCACCTTCGATGAGATGGCGATTTCATCGGGATTGATTCACGACGGCTTCGGTCGCGGAATCCTCAACTTCGATGCCGACAACGACGGCGACCAGGATGTGGTGATCGCCGGAAGTTACGAGGCGTTGCGCTTCTTCCGCAACGACACACCGACTGGGAATCGTCACTGGCTGAGAGTCTTTCTCGACACCGGGGGCGATCCTGCCATCGCCGCCGATGGCATCGGCGCCGAGGTCCAGGTCGCCAGCGCCTCCGGTACCCTCCACCGCTGGATCGACGCCGGCGACAACTTCATCTCCCAGAGCGAGTTGTCCGCCCACTTCGGCCTTGGTGTCGATGACCAGATTTTCGAGGTGCGGGTGATCTGGCCCGATGGCATGGAACAAACCCAGAGTGGAATAAGTGTCGACCAGACGATCGTGATCACCCGCAGTTCTCTGCAGCTGATTCGCGGCGATGCCAACGGCGACGGCATGGTCGACGTCAGTGACCCGATCTCGATCCTGACGGGCCTCTTCACCACCGTCTCGATCCCCTGTCTCGAAGCGGGAGAGGTGAACGGCGATTCCCAGTTCAACATCGCCGACCCCATCTATCTGCTCACCTACATCTTCGCTTCCGGATCGCCTCCTGCCCCGCCCTTTCCCGACTGCGGTGCCGCCCAAGCGACCCTCCCCTGCGACAGCACCATCTGCCCGTAGAAGAAAGATCACCCTTTCTCGACGGCGAACCTCCTGCCCAACCAGGATCCGAGTTAGCTCGCTCCTTCGGTGGCGTGCTCGGCGCCGCAATTCTCGCAACTGGGCAGGAGACTGTGGCGGATCTTCTGGCACTCGTTGCAGCTGTCGAAGAGGATCGTTCCGCAGGATGGGCAGGTGTAGGGACGTTCCTCGGCATCGGTGGGCGCGGCTGCGGCGGTCGTCAGTGGCCCCTTGCGCGTCCATACCGCTTCGCGCAGCGATCCACGGCGCAGCGAGAAGTCGCAGATGGGGCAGCGGCACCTCTCGTAGGAAGCGCGATAGCGGCGAAGCAGAAGTTCCATCGGCGGTTTCGAGGCATTGGCCAGGATGTAGCGCAGGAACCCCAGGGTGATCACGATCGCCGTGATGATGGCGATGTATTTGAAGTACTCCCGGTCAAAGTGCTCCCAGGCGATGACCGAGACCTCCCAGAAGGTGGCGACCAGGGCAGCGAGGTAGATGGGCCGGTACGGGCTCTGCTTGCGACTGCTAACCAGCCAGGCGGCGAGCAGGAAGAGTGGCAACTGGATCGCCAGCTTGTAGAAGCCGGTTTTCAACTCGTGGGTCTCTTCTGCATCTTCAAACAACTCATCGGCGGGACGACGGTGATCGGTGACAACGACCACCTGCTCGCGGATCTGGTCCTCCAGATCATAGGACTGAAAGTTGAGGGCGGTGATCTCACCGTTGGCGGTTTCGAACTGCTTCTGAGCGGCGATAAAGCGCGCGGTCGCCGCCGCCAGTGCCTCCTGATCACTCGGGGGAAAGACAACTCCCTGCTCGATACTGAGGCGCTTGAGATCGACCATTCCCTGCATCACCTGGCGGGCATTTTCCATGCTCGCCTTGTAGTCCCCCTGCGATCCTTGCTTGCGCTGCACCTGCCGCGTGACCTCGGCTTGCTGTCTCCTCAGGTCTTTCAGCAACTCCTCCGGCGCCTGATCGAGCTCGGCATAGAAGGTGTCCCGGTCGGGGCCCTCGATGTTACCGACATCGTCTCGCAGGAAGTCGAGGAGCCAGATGAAGAACAGGGTCAGCAGCGCGCACAGGAAAAAGGTCCCCACTCTCTGGGCGAAGGTTCCCTTACCGGCGCGGTTCCGTTTGGCCATCGATAATTCCTCCCTTTAGTTTCCCTTCAGGGCACCATCGTTCCAGTGGCGTTTTCCTCCACCGCCTGAATCTTGCGAGCGCTGTCTGAATCGACGTAATCGCTGTGACAGGAAGCCTTGTCCTTGTCAGCATCCATCGCCTTGCGGGTCTTCGAGGCGAGTTTGTGGATCTCTGCTGGGTCGAGAACACCACGCTTCTCGAGGATCTCCCGCTGCTCATCGGTCAGGGCCGCGCTGCGGACGCTCGCGCCACGATCGAAACCCTCTGCCTTACCGCTGGCAAACTGTTGAATCTCCTTGGAAATCCGCACGCTGCACCAGTCGTGGCCGCACATCGCGCAAAAGTCGGTGTCGATATCGAGGTCTTCGTCGTGAAGGGCACGGGCGGTGTCGGGGTCGAAGGAGAGGTCGAAGTGCTTCTGCCAGTTGAGCGCTGCACGCGCCTTCGTCAGTTCATCGTCACGGTCGCGACTGCCGGGGATCCCAAGAGCGATGTCGGCGGAGTGAGCGGCGATCTTGTAAGTGATGCAGCCCTGCTTGACGTCGTCGCGTTTGGGCAATCCGAGGTGCTCCTTGGGGGTGACGTAGCAGAGCATCGAAGCGCCGTGGTAGGCGGCGGCGGTCGCTCCGATACAGGATGTGATGTGGTCGTAGCCGGGGAAGATGTCGGTGACCAGCGGGCCGAGGACGTAGAAGGGCGCGCCGTGGCAGAGGCTGCGCTCGAGCTTCATGTTGAACTCGATCTGGTCGAAGGGGACGTGCCCCGGGCCCTCCACCATCACCTGCACCCCATGACTCCAGGCGATCTCGGTCAAGGTCGCAATCGTCTCCAGTTCCCCCAGCTGCGCCTCGTCGCTGGCATCGGCGAGCCCTCCTGGGCGCAGGCCGTCGCCAAGGGAGAAACTGACGTCCCATCTTCGCATGATTTCGCAGATCTGATCGAAGCAGGTCACCATCGGATTGTCGTCGTCGTGGGTGATCATCCACTTCGCCAGCATCGATCCCCCACGACTGACGATTCCGATCAGTCGGTTCTCGACGTGAGGAATGTGCCAGGGGCGAACCCCGGCGTGAACGGTGAAGTAATCGACCCCCTGGGCAGCCTGGTGTTCCAGGTTCTCCAGGATGATCTCGTGGGTGAGATCCTCGATCTTCCTGCCGATGATCATCGAATAGATCGGCACCGTACCGATGGGCACGGTGCTCTCACGGATGAGTGCCTCGCGGCAAGCATCGATGTCCCCGCCGGTGGAGAGGTCCATCGCCGTGTCCGCCCCCCATCGCTGCGACCATCGCAACTTCTCCAGCTCCTGATCGGTTCCAGAAGAGACCGGCGAGGCACCCATGTTGGCGTTGATCTTGGTCCGGCTAGCACGACCGATCGCCATCGGATCGAGATTGTAGCGCAGGTGCTCGCGGTTGGCGGGGATGATCATCCGCCCCGCCGCCACCTCATCGCGCACCTGACCGGCACTGAGATGCCCCTCGCGATTGGCGACCCGCTCCATCTCGGGGGTGATGATTCCCAGGCGCGCGCTCTCCAGCTGCGTCACTGCTTCGAAATTAGCGGACGGTAGGCAACGAATAAACTCGCCGATCTCCTGCTTGTTGTGTCCTGCACAGCCATCGTCGGCGGTGGCCGCGACGATCTGCCAGCCATCGGGAAGGAAGTCCCAGGCGGTCTTCGTCGACGGTGCCGGCATCCCCGGTGTGTCCGGTGATGAGAAGGAAAGAGGGCCACCGATGTCCGGGGGAAGAGCAAAGGAACCAGGGTTGGTTCCCGCCTTTCCTGTGGAAGGGTTCGCTGCACCTCGTAGCGGCAGCGACCAGACGCGCGGCTTGTCGTGAGCAGTCATCGTTCCTCCAGATGAGTGCGTGGGGAAGGGTGCTGCCACCACCTTCCCTCCGCCGGTACGAGCCGGATCAGGTTCAACGGGTCCTTCTCAGCCCCCACCAGGAGGCGCCCCGAGCAGCGCCGACAGTGTAGTGAAAGCACGACGCTGGAGCGAGAGCGCCATCTCTCGAAAACGGCTTGGAACACCCCAGATGAAGCGTTCCCCCGGCGTCAGGCCTTATTACGGTCGTGGACGAGCCCCGGGAGGGCACGTTACCATCGATGGTGACCGAATCATCGCCCCGCGTTGTGAAAGGCTCCACCGATGAAAAGCCAAATCCTTCCGTTGCTCCTGATCCTCCTTGTCGCCGGGTTCGCCTTCGGCACCACCCAGGATCGGAATTACCTGCGCAATGACGATGTGATGAAAAATTATCAGGAATTTGCATCCAAACACCTCGAAGAGATCCGCAAGCTGGTCATCACCCACCTCGACGCCTATCAACAGGGGGACGTCGACAAGATGATGGCGGCGTGGGATCCTTCGGGAACCGTCCTCTACTGGTCCGGCGGCCTGGGCGCCGGGATGGTCGGCGAAAGCAACGAGTACAAGGTGCGGCAAGTACCCATCGGAACCTGGGCAAAGCAACTGACTCCGGGCGATGAGCCCTCACGGATCATCCCCGATCTCACCGTCCTTCAGACCACCGGAGTCACCTCGACCATCCTCCTGGAAAACAGAAAACAGTTCTCCCCGCTCCCCGGCCCCGCTCAGTACCGCAACGTGACCATCTTCACCACCATTCTGACGAAGGACGGACCGAAGATCATCCAGATGAGGTGCGAGACACCCATCGGCTGCTGATCACCACAGCGGCGCTTCTTTCGACCAAATTGGCTACTGGCCGTTCTTCGGCAGCACCCTTTCCATCTGGTTCTCGACCTCGACCAGGGACGCCCGGTGGGCCTCGGCGATCTTCTGCAGCCTTTCGATCACCTGCGGGTGCTTCTTCGCCAGGTCCTTTTTCTCGGAGGGATCGTGGTCGAGGTTGTAGAGAAGCGGCGTCTCGTGGATCTTTTCCTTGGCGCCGGATCGCGGCCGCGAACGGAGATGCATCTTCCACGAGCCGTCTCTGAGGGCGTAGAGAATGCTCCCCCGGTAGAAGAAAACGGTCTCCCTCGGCGAGGCTTCCTGGTTGCGGATTCGCCCGGAGATGTCTGAGCCGTCGAGGATCCTGTCCGGGGGCGCTTCGACTCCGGCGAGGGCGCAGAAGGTCGGCAGCAGGTCGAGGGTGGCGCCGAGATCGGAGACGACTCCCGCTTTTGCAGTACCGGGCCACCAGACGATCGTCGGCACCCGCATGCCGCCTTCGAAGGTGGTTCCCTTGCCCGCTCGCAGCAGCCCGGCGCTGCCCCCCATGTCGCCGTACTCGAGCCACGGACCGTTGTCGGAGGTGAAGATCACCAGGGTGTTGCTGGCCAAGTTTCTAGATCGCAGCACGTCGAGAATCTGCCCGACGCTCCAGTCGATCTCCTCGATCACATCGCCGTAGAAGCCGCGCTGGCTGCGCCCGATGAAGGGGTCGGAGCGAAAGAGCGGAACGTGTGGCATCGAGTGGGCGAGATAGAGGAAGAAGGGCTCTTCTCGCGGGGTTTCGATGAACGCCAGGGCTTCCTCGGTGTAGCGGCGGGTCAAAGTGCGCTGGTCGGCGGGGCGCTCGACGATTTTGTCATCGCGATGGATGGGGACATCCCAGTACTCGAATTTCGGCTCGAGAAAAGCGTCCCAACCCTTCGGCCCCTTATTGTTACGGTCCATGTCGTTGGAGTAGGGCACCCCGAACCACTGATCGAAGCCGTGACGATGGGGAAGGTAGCGCGGAAGGTGCCCGAGGTGCCATTTGCCCACCATGGCCGTGGCGTAACCGGCACTCTTGAGCAACTCGGGGATGGTGATCTCTGAATCGGGGATGCCGCCGGCGGAGTTGGGGAAGAGGACGCGCCGTTTCGACGAGCACAGCCCGCTGCGAATCGGCAACCGCCCGGTCAGCAACCCGGCGCGGCTCGGCGTGCACACCGGCGCCGCCACGTAGAACTGGGTCCACCTCTGCCCCTCTACCGCCATCCGATCGAGGTTGGGCGTGGCGATCGTCGGGTGACCGAAGCAGCCGAGGTCGCCGTAGCCGAGATCGTCGCAGAAGATGACGACGATGTTGGGGGGGGTGTTCTTCGTTTCCTGTGCCAACATGGTGTTGCCTGAACAGATCAAAAGGATCATCAGAATCGTTCGCCACACCATCAGCCCTCTTTTCCGTTCGCTTCTTTTCCCTGCTGGAGCAATGGACGCAGCCCCCAGAGTAACAGCAGCGCCGCCAATGCCCCCACTCCCAGCCACGAATTTTCTTTCATGATGGAGACACCGATGGCGCCGCTCAGACCGAGATTCACCAGTGGAACCCACGGATAGAGCGGAACCCTGAACGGCCGATGGAGCTTCGGTTCCTTCACCCGGAGCACAAACACCGCTAGCGCTGTCGGAAGCGAGATCAGCAGCACCACCACACCATTGAGGATCAGCAGTTCTTTGGTTTCGCACAGCAGCGTCAGGGCCAGCAGGATCGACCCCTGCAGCAGCAGGCAATTTCGAGGAGCACCCCTGCTGTTCAGTTTTTCCATCACCGCTGGCAAATCACCGCGTTTCGCCATCGCCCAGGTGACTCGTGAGGCCACCTGGATAACAGCGCTCAGCGTCGACAGCACCAGTACGACAAAGACCAGATCAAAGGCGCCAGCAACCTTGTCACCGAAGAGACGTTTTGCGGTCACCGTGCCCAGATCGGTGATTCCCTCCCCCGTATCGGTGACCATCTCCTGTGGCGAGAGAGCCGACAGGAAAACGACGTTGACCAGAAGGTAGAGCAGGGTCACCGCCCCGACGGCGAAGATCATCGCTCGAGGGAGTGTTTTCTGGGGATTTCGAACCTCTGAAGAGATCAGGACGATCGCCCCGTAACCCGCGTAGGCAAAGCCCGCCATCAAGCTTGCGAATAGAATTCCGATGCCCAGATCGATGCCTTCCGGAACATCGGCTTCGCCAGGATTCGCTGCGAAATGACCACCGGTGACGACAAATCCACCGATGATGAAGGCGAGCAACAGGCACACCTTCGCCAGCGAGGTAATGTTGTTGAAAGTCGCTCCGAAATGCAGCCCGCGGACGTGCACCAGGGAGAGTCCGACGATGGCGATCGTCGAGGCGATTTCGGTGCTGACTGCTGGAAACAGGTCGTGAAAGTGCACTCCGATGGTACGGCTGACGAATGCACCACCGACAGGCCAGGAGAGCAGACCCACCAGAATACCGCCGACGAACCCCGCCTGATTTCCGTACGCGCGCTTGAAATAGATGTACTCGCCACCACTCGAGGGCAGCATCGCTCCCAGTTCGCCGAGGGTGAGCGCTCCGGTGATGGCGAAGAGTGCCGCCACCAGCCACGCCGCTAGCACCGCCAGCGGGCTGCCGAGATCGGCAGCGAACTGGCCGGTGGTGGTGAAAACACCGGCTCCGACCATCGTCGTGAAGACGAGGATGACGGCGGAGAAGAGGCCGATGGTGGCAGGTTCTTTCCTGACGTGCCCTCCCTCGACTCTTGAGCTCTGCTGCTGTCGGCCGTAGCGTACCCCGAACCTGGTTTCCTGGGCCACTCCAGGAGAATCGAAGCAGAAAATGACGGTTTGAACGCTGAAGGATGTGACACGCTTTGATTGGCAGCGGAAATCAGCACCAGCTGGAACCGGAGGAAAGGGGACTCCTCCAGAGGGCACTAGAACGGTGGGAATTCACCCCCCAGCATCGAGCCGACCGTGGCGGCAGCTGTCGCGTCTGGTATGGAACCTGCGGTGGTGACAGACCCGCTTTTCTCAAATGGCACCCCCAGCGGCGCGGTTGGTCCCAGGAGGAGCGAGCCCTTGGCCGGTGGCTGCCGGAAGTTCCCGAGAGTCTCGCTGGGCGGCCGCAGCTGATCGCCGCTCACCCCGGCGACCGGCTGCTGCTGCTCTCGGCCCTGGGTGGTGAAGCGGTCGATACGATCGATCTCACCGAAGAGAAACGCTGCGCCATCCATCGCCAGGCAGGGGCAGTTCTCGCCGTCCTCCATCGTCTCGACATCGCAGACGAGGACCCGATTCCCCTTTCCCGCGCGCTTCCAGAACGGCTTGCAGGTTGGCTCGCAAGATCGGAGGGCGGTATTTCGGCAAGCCTCGTCGACACCGCCCGACAGGCCGTCGGTGATGGATCCATCTTCGGCGACGATGCTCGTGTTCCCTGCCACAACGACTTCCAGGAGCGCAACTGGCTCTGGGATGGAGAGATCTTCTCTGTCATCGACTTCGAGCACTCCCACCTCAACCACCCGGCATTCGACCTGGTCAGGCTCCAGTTCGGTTGCTGGCAAGATGCCCCTCGGTTGCGGTGCTCGTTTCTCGAGGGATACGGCGAGAATCCCCCGTGGCTCACCGACGGCGGTCTGGATGCAGTCGGCGCCATCTTTGCTGTCGGCTCCATCGTCTGGGGGAAGGAAAATGCCCAGGATCCACTCGTCGCCCAGGGATTCGAGATCCTCACCCGCCTGGGGAGACGTCTCTAATCCTCCTTTTCGCCCGCCGTTTCCTCGTCGATGGCAGCGAGCAGTTCCCTTGCCGCCTGGTAACTGGGAGCCGTTTCCAGGGCAATCTCGAGATCGCGTCTGGCAGCGGCAAGATCTCCGAGGGCACGCAGAATGCGCGCACGAGTGACCCGATGAACCGGCACCGACCGGCGTGCGATGACGCGGTTCGCTTCCTTCAGTGCCCGCCGGAGGGTGCGTTGCGCCTCTTCCTCTCTGCCGCTGCTGCGCAGCACCTCGGAGCGACGCAGGAGCCACGGCGTCGCCACCACCGCATCGGCGAGTTCCTCATCGATGATGCGCAACGCCTCGTCGTGACCGCCGCGGGCGACCTCGGCGCTGATCAGCGCCTGGACGAGCAACACCGATCCCCCGAGGGCTTCGAGACCCTGGCGGTAACAGCTCGCCGCCAGACCCGGTGCGCCGCGTTCCTCGAGTAACCGTCCGCGAAGCAGATAGAGCTCGAGATCGGGGGTCAGGGAGAGGGCCCGGGCGAGATCGATGATCGCCCCGTCACGCTCGCCGACAGCGACGCGCAAGCGCGCACGCTGGGAAAAGGCCCGGGGGGAAGGTTTCAAAAAGCGAGTGATCATCCGATCGAGGATCACGAGAGCCGCTCGAGGGCGGTTGAGGTCAGCCAGGCAGCCCGCTCGTTCCAGCATCTCCTCGCGAAGATCGACACCGTGACCGCGCGCTTTTTCGAGATCGCCGACGGCGAGATCGGGACGCCCGTGCACCCTGCAGAGTCGGGCACGGAGAAGATAGAGGGAACCGGGGGCGCTGCTCTTCGCGATCTCGGCGGTGATCCGGTCGATGTCGACGTGGACGCCCTCGTGCCCCCAGAGGACAGGGGGCATCGCCACCGACAGCAGTATCAGGACGATGAAAATCCGAAGCGCCAGCATGCTCCTCCTCCACTTCAGGATGTATCCGCCAGCGGCAATGAAACCAAGCCACTCACCCGCGGTGAACCCGCATCAGAAGCACCTTTCCCTCGTGAGGAAGCCTCTCCTCGAGGAAAAGAGTTCCCGACAGGAGATGGACCGACTCGATGGGATCGGCCCCTTGGCTCCCCTCTCCTGCCCCCATCAACAGCCAGGAACCGGAGGGGGGGGCCTCCCCTTTCGGGGCGATCCGGATCTCCCGGTCGATCTGAACGAGCCAGTTCCAGTCCTCATCGATGTCGATGTAGAGCACTTCCCCGGCGGGAACCGCCTCCTCAACCCGTTGGGCAAAAGCTCGCCGGGGAGATCCATCCCCGAGCACCTTCGCTGGCAACACCACCGACAGTTGGATGAGACGGATGATCACGATGATCAGCGCCAGACGCCAGAGCGATCTTGCCAACCGTGACACGCACCAGCCCAGGGGAAGGAATGCCACCGCCAGCAAGCCGAGAAGAGCGATCACCTCGGGAATGAAATCGAGATGAGGGACGGTGACGAAAGATCTGAGGAAGTCTCCGGCGACAAGATCGACTACAAAGACGATGGCCGCCAGTGCCACAAGGGCTCGCATCATCTGCGCGAAAACTGCGATGCGTCTTTCTACGGTCAGATCGCCCGCCGTCAGCAGCCCGTCGAGAATCCGAGCGACAGCGAGGCTACAGAGTGGCAGAGCAGGGAGGGCATAACGCGGCTGCACACCGGGCCAGAACAGCAGGAAGAGCAGGGGAACCAGGGCGCTCAGGAGGCACTGCCTGATCAGCGGATCCTCTTTCCACCGGTTCCTCATTCCCCGACTGGCAGTGATCAGGAGAATCACGCTCGCTGGCAAGAACCCACCGATGACGCCGAAAACGAACTCGAGTCGGTGCCTGAAGTAAGCGCCGCTGCCGCCACTGCGAGAGAGTTCCTCGCTCCAGGTATAGATGGCGACCTCTCCCCCGGGATGGGCCAGCAGAAGAACTCCCCACAGCCCAGCGGTGACGATGCCGGTGATCCAGCCGAGGAGAGCTCCTCCGCGGGGGGAGTTCTCTCCACCCCCATGAGTCCACCTCCACCCCAGATCAGCGCCGAGATAGAAGACCAGCGCCAGCGGCCCCTTGGTCAGGAGAGCGGCTCCGAGACAGAGCCCCGAAGCAACGAGAGCACGTCGCCTCCCCCCCATGCCTTCATCGAGAAAGACGATCGCTGCAAGAATCCAGGCACAGAAAACGAGGTCAGTCTCGCCGAGGTTTGCCTTGGCGATTCCCTCCAGTCCCAGATAGAAGGTGACCGCCGCCAGAATCCCGACTCGAGTTCCCTGACGACGTCTCCCCCAGCGCAGCAGGAGAAGCGCGCAGGCGATCGAGGCGAGCACCGAAGGCAGGCGAACTGCGATCTCATCGACGCGCCCATCACGCATTTTCGCAATAGCGGCCACCGACCAGGTATAGAGGGGGGGCTTGTTGAGATAAGGCTCTCCCCAGATTGTCGGTAACACCCAGTCACCGCTGGCGATCATCTCGCGGGCAGGAATCGCCCGTCGACCCTCTTCTCGATGCATCTCCACGAGCCCGAGATTGGGCAGATGAAGGATGCAGCCGAGGATGACGACGCCAAGGGCAGCAAGGTAGTTCCTCGAAGAGGCCTGCTTCTCCTGCGGCTCGATCGAATTCATCGTCTCTTCCCCCGAGGGTGGAGCGGAAGCGAGACGACCAGAAAGATCTCGGCGCCCCCTTGCACCGAGAGGGTAGCCCCGAGGCCCCCTCTCGACCAGATCTTGGTTGTCACCCGAGAAATCCGGTCACACCCGGGTGCCGAAAGGTATTTAACTTCTGAGCCCACCCAACTTGCCTGCCCACCGCCCATCGTAAGTTGCCCCCCCGAAAGGAAGTTCCTTGGACAGGATGAAGCGACCGATAGTTGCACCCAGAGCCAGAAGGAGGGCTCCTCAGCCTCGTTTTCAGCCCCAAAGGCGGTCCAAAACGGGCCGGATCCAGCGAATCCTCGGCCTCTTCCTCACCTTGGGAGTCATGCTCTGGTTCTTCTTCGATCGGGAGGCCCGCTTCGAAACTTCCATCAAGGAACCGATGAGGGAGATCATCGCCACCATAGCGCCATCCGCGGAGGAAAAAGGATACCTGTTGAACCAGTTCGATCGGGTTCACCCGGCGTGCTATTCGAAGCACAGCAGGTCAGCGGGGCGCGGGCAGGCACCCACCTTCGACGACAAATTGTACTTCAGGGCTGTTCTGGACGAACTCGCACGGACCGCGCAGGCAGACGGTCGACTCCTCCTCGCTGACAGAGTTCTCGAAATCTCGGCCATCTCGGCGTGGTTACTCGACTAGCTGAAATAACAGGCGAATGGGAAGGATTGACGGGGGCACGAAGCCAGTTGACCTTCTGCCTTTGGGGAGGAAGTTGGGGAGAAAGTTCGTCGACAGGAGAAAGACGAGACTCGCCATCGAAGGATGTGTGCACTAGCATCGGGTGATAGCCCGTGGACCTTTGGCGAAAGGCGCTTCTCTTGGGTATTCTCGCACAGATGAGATCGCCAGCCCTTCTCCTCCTCCTGGGGATGGCCGTCGGGGTGCCCAGCCTAACTCGCGCCGACTTCGACTATCCTGACTTCGCTGACATCGCTGGCCTCAATCTGGTCGAGACCACCGTCCAGTTGGGGAACCGGATCGACCTCACTCCTGGCACCGTCAGCCAACGAGGAGCGCTCTACACCATCGACCAGCAGCCGATCGCAGCAGGCTTCACCACCACCTTTGTCTTCGACATCATCGCCCAGGTCGGGGGCGCCGACGGAATGACCTTTGTCATCCAGAACGACTCGCCCAGCGCCCTCTACAGCAACGGCGGCCCCCTCGGCTACGACGGCATGCCCCGCAGTCTGGTGGTCGAGATCGATCGTTACGAAAACATCAACTTCTTCGATCCCAACAGCAATCATCTCTCGGTCCACGCCCTCATCGGAGAGCCCAATTCTGCTGTCGAGACGACCGCCCTTGGCATCGATTCGTCGGTGCCTGATCTCTCGGGCGAGCACACGATGAGACTCGAATACGACGGCGAGATGCTGAGAGTTTTTCTCGACGATATGGATACCCCTCGCATCGAGGTCGAGGTCGACCTCGCCCTCGTCCTCGAGCAGGACGAAGCATGGGTCGGTTTCACCGGAACCACCGGAGGAATCTGGGAGAACCATCAGTTGCTCTCCTGGGAATTTCACAGCAGCGACAGCGGCATTAAGCGCGGCGATGTCAACATCGATGGCGGCGTCAACATCGGTGATGCGGTCTACCTGCTCAACGCGCTCTTTGTTCCCGGATCGACGCCGATGAGCTGTTACGATTCGGCGGACTGCAACGACGATGGCGGGGTGAATATCTCCGATGCGGTGCGTCTTCTCGGCATGCTCTTCGTTCCTGGCATGCCTCCACTCCCCGCCCCGGGTACCCTCTGCGGCGCCGATCTGACCGACGACAACCTCACCTGCGAGGCCACATCCTGCCCCTGAGGGCGTTTCACGCCCGTTCTATTTCTGCCGTTTGACTCCCACCGCATCCTTCGCCTACCCTGACTCGCAGAGGGGAGATTGCTGATGAACAGCATCAACATGGGCAAGGTCATCGTCGGCGGTGTCGTCGCCGGAGTTGTATTCATGCTTGGCGGCTTTCTCGCAGAGCAGGTGAAGGGGGTTTTCATTACGGTTGCGGAGGTTGCGGAGGTTGCAGAGGGGGCCGCATCCGGCGAGCCCAATGCAGTTGCCATGACGATCTACATTTTATGTGTAGGCATCATGACTGCCTGGATCTACGCCGCTATCCGGCCACGGTTCGGCCCGGGCCCCGGAACCGCCTTCAAAGCATCGACTGCGGCATGGCTGATCTGGAGTGTGTTTGGATTCACCATGACCTATTGGCTGGGTATCCTTTCCGGATCCGAGGTCATGTTCGGCACGATCGCAGCCTTCATCTACATGAATGCCGGCGGATATGTCGCCGCGATGATGTACCAGGAAGAGGGTAGCGGCTCTGGCGCAAGCACGTCGAGTGCTCCGGCAACCAACGAGTACGTCAAGAACTAGCCGACGACAGGCGGCGGTTGCCGACAGTTCGAAGTCAGAGAGGGGATCTCCGCCTCGGCGGGGGTCCCCTCATGCTTTGGCAGAGGTGGTGATGGAAAAGAGGTTAAGTACAGAGTCGAGATCCTCGATGGAATTGCTCTCGCCCTTGGGGCGTCCTGCCAGCTGACCATCGGGGAGATCGAGCAGTTCCCAGCCGAGACCCATCAGCCCGCGGCGCGCCGCCGAACGGTCGCCGGTGACCAGCAGCCAGCCATCCTCGGTCCAGCAGCGCCTTACCCCCCAGCTACCGAGACGGATCCGCAGCCGCTGCAGGGCGATCAGGCGCGCCGTCTCCTCTGGAAGAGGGCCGCAGGTCTCGATCAGGTCAACCGCGATGTCGTCGAGAACAGCACCCTGGAGGGCGGTTGCTATCGAGCGGTAGATGCGCAGCCGTTGACGGGTGTCGGTGAGGTAGTCCTCGGGGATCCGGCACTCGCCAGCGAGAACCACCTCGACATCGGGCGGCTCCTCCCATGGGGTGCCGCGGATCTGGGCGACCGCTCTCTCGAGAAGGCGACAGTAAAGGTCGTAACCGACCGTGGCGATGTGACCCGACTGCTCCTTGCCGAGGATGTTCCCCGCCCCACGGATCTCGAGATCTCGCATCGCGATCTGAAACCCGGCACCGAGCTGGCTGTACTCCTCGATCGCCTGCAACCGGTGTCGGGCATCGGGGGCGATGGGTCGGTCCTCGGGCACCAGCAGGTAACAGTACGCCCGGTGGCTTCCCCGCCCGACGCGACCGCGGAGTTGATGCAGCTGGGAGAGGCCGAATCGATCGGCGCGTTCGACGATGAGAGTGTTAGCACTTGGGATGTCGAGGCCGCTCTCGATGATCGAGGTGGTCACAAGGACATTGGTCTTCTTCTCGATGAAGGAGACCATCTTCTCCTCCAGGTGGTGTTCGTTCATCTGCCCGTGAACCTCGGCGATCACCGCCTCGGGAATGAGCCGACGAAGTTTCTCGCAGCAGTTGTGGATGGTGCGTACCCGGTTGTGCAAGTAGAAGACCTGACCATCACGATTGAGTTCGCGCAGGATGATCTCGCGAAAGCGTGCCTCCTCGTAGTGGCAAACCTCGGTATGGATCGCATTGCGCCCCTCGGGAGGATCGTTGAGGCTGGAAATGTCCTTCGCTCCCACCAGGGAAAGATGCAGCGTGCGCGGTATCGGTGTTGCCGTCAGGGTGAGGATGTCGACGAGACGGCGGAGATGCTTGAGGCGCTCCTTGTGAGCGACTCCGAAGCGCTGTTCCTCATCGATGACGATCAGTCCAAGATCCTTGAAGTGAACGTCTCCTGAGAGCAGACGGTGGGTTCCGATGAGAATGTCGAGTTTGCCTGAAGAAGCGCGCTCGATGATCTCGGTCTGTTCCTTGCGAGAACGGAAACGACTGATGGCATCGATCCTGACCGGAAATTCCGCCATCCTGTCGCGGAAGGTGACCAGATGCTGCTGAGCGAGCACTGTCGTCGGTACCAGAACCGCAACCTGCTTGCCCTCCTGCACCACCTTGAACGCGGCGCGCATTGCCACTTCTGTCTTGCCGTAGCCGACATCTCCACAGATCAGCCGGTCCATCGGCCGCGGGGCCTGAAGATCCGATGACACCGTGATCATCGACTGGAGCTGGTCCGGTGTCTCCTCGAAAGGGAAAGAGGCATCGAATTCCTTCTGCTGGTGGCTGTCCTCGGCAAAGGAATGGCCGGGACGCTCGGCGCGTAACGCCTGGATCTCGAGCATCTCCGAAGCGAGATCGTGCAGGCCCTCCTCGACCTTCGCTTTTCTCTTCGACCAGGCGGTGCCGCTGATCTTGTCGAGTCGAGCGTGTCTGCCGCCGCCGCCGATGTACTTCTGGACCAGGTCGATGCGCTCGACAGGTACAAGCAGCTGAACACCCTCGGAAAATTCCAGTACCAGGAAATCTCCACGGCGGAAACCTCGTTTGACGTTTCGGATGCCACGGAAGCGGGCAATCCCGTGGGCGATATGAACGACAAGGCTGCCCTCTTCCAGTTCGAGGAACGAATCGACGATTCGCCCTTCGGCACGTTTCTTCTGCTTGCGCTCGAGTGACCGGCTACGCCCGAGTGCAGCGCTGCCACTGACGAGTACTCCGCCCCCATCTTCTTGCCAGCGAAAACCGCTCGAGATGTCACCGATCCTCGTGCGGCAGTTGCCCTCGATCGATGCTTCCTCGAGGACTTCGCCAAAACGCTCGACCTCTGCCTCCTGGCGAAAGAAGACCACCACCTCGCCGCCGCGGGCTACCTCTTCGCCGATGGCAACAATCGAGCTTTCCATCGAGCCCTGAAACGCCTCCGCCGAGATCACCGGCAGATTGATGGCGCCCCGTCCCTGCTCCGGAACGAACTGATCGAGCTGAAGGCGGGTGTTCCGACCGGCGCGCGCCCAGAACTCATCGAGGACAGCTTTCTCGCGGCGTCCCGACCACTGACCGACGAGGAAGCGGGCCTTCTCCTCGACCTCCTGCGGGTTCCACACCGCCAGCACTGCATCCTCTGGAAGCAGATCGAAGAGCAACCGTTCCTTGCCGGTGAACCCGCGGATGAACCAGTTCTCCTTCGGCTCCAGTGTCAGCACCACCATCTCGACCTGTTCACCCGAGCGACCGTCGCTGACCGACACCGTCGAGATGGAATCGATCTCTTCATCGAAGAAGTCGATGCGATAGGGATGGACCCCCTCGCGCGGATAGATGTCGAAGATCCCACCGCGAACCGAGAAGTCACCGGGGCGCGCCACCTGCGGGAAACGACGGTAGCCGGCATCGACCAGCGACCTTGCAAGGTCGCCGGGGGAGATCCGGTCACCGACTCGCAGGACGATGCGCGGATCGGAGCCGGCATCGCGACTGATCGGCTGGAGCACCGCTTGCACCGGGGCAACAACGGTCTTAAGCGATCCATCGACCAATGAGCGCGCCGCCTCCGTTCGCTCCCTGAAGGTGTCGGTGTCCGGTTCGGAGTCCTCCTCGAAGAGGCTCTCCCACATCGGAAAGGACCCGATCGGTTCATCGGTAAAGGTCCCAGCATCGCGCCTGAGACGCTCCGCTCCGTCGGGGGAAGAGGTGAGCACCAGCAGGGGTCGCCCGAGACGCTCGCTGAGAGCCGCTATCAGCAGGCCTGTAGGGCCCTCACCGCAGCGGCTGACTTCGACGACGCCGGAGGTCGCCAGTCTCTCGAGAAGGGTCGCGATGGCTGATGAATCGTTGATGATCCGATCGACGATCGGATCCCTGTCAGCAAAGGAACTGGCGGACATCGATTTCCTGGCCTTCGGGGAAGAGGAGGAGGGCGGTACGACCGCTGGAGCCGCCTCTGGACAGCTGGAGAATCACTCGCCCATCGCAGGATCGATCTCGAGGATTTCGAGGGAGACCCGCGCTGCTTCCTGCTCGGCGTCCTTTTTGTTGGGCCCGGTTCCAACGCCCAGTTTCTTGCCAGCAACAACCGCCTGGACGACGAACTCCTTGGCGTGATCGGGTCCACTCTCATCCAGAACCCTGTAGGAAGGAGTGCGGTTCTCGATCTTCTGGACGTATTGCTGGAGGATCGACTTGTAGTTGAGGGAGTGCTCGTTCTTCTCCACCGCAAGAACCTGGTGGTAGAGGTTCTTGACGATGAACTCCTTCGCCACATCGATACCACCGTCGAGATAGATGGCGGCGACCACCGCCTCGAACACGTTGGCAAGGAGGGAATTGGGAAGTTTCCTGCGGTGAGTCACGCCCTTGCCGACCTGAAACGCCTCGTCGAGGCCAAGACGCAGGCTCTCCTCGGCGAGGGTGTTGGTCGAAACCACCACCGATTTGATCTGGGTGAGATCTCCCTCGGTGTGTTCCTCGAAGAAGTTGAAGAGGAACTCGGTCATCACCAGGCCGAGCACGGAATCACCGAGGAACTCCATTCGCTCGTTGCAGGGATTATCGATCGTCTTTATCGACGAGTGGGTGAGAGCCTGGAGAAGGTGGTTGGGATCCTTGAACTTGTAGCCGACCCGTCTCTCGCACACCTCCAGGCGCTTGAGATCCTCCGGGGTGATGTTCTCGTGTTCAAAACTGCGTGGGCCGACCATGAAACTCCCAAGTCCGCTGGGGCAGCGGGCCAGACGGACCCGGGGGGCGTACTTCCCGGGACCCGTCCTGGTGGCCCGGGAGACCCCCTGGCCGACATATCCAGTTCTTCGACCTGTCGGCTGAGGAACTTCAGGCCGACGACCACCGACAAGACCGTATCAGCCCCTGGTGCTGACGATCACACGGGTTAAGTCCTTAGGATAGGGGTAGTTGACTCGCCATTCAAGGAGACCCATCGGTTCTGCCGATTCAACTTCCGACAGCAGGAAGAGAAGCCCTCACCAGGGGTATTCCCCGAAGGAGGCGGGAGGAACGCGATTTTTGCTGCTGTCGGCGGCGAGAAGGAGGAGGAAGCCGATGGGCCCCCCGTCGAGGTCATCGCCGCGACCGTTGTAACGAGTAGCCCCCCAGCGCTGGCCGGTGGAGACCAGTTCGAAGCGGACGAATCGCTGCTCCTCGGTGTCGAAGCGAGCGATGCCTTGGAACTTGCCCCGGTAGCCCCTGGCCGTCTTCTTCGGCTTATCTCCTTCACCGACGTGCCAGTTCCCCCCCTGCTCGAGACTCGCCTCTCCCGTCAGGCGCAACTCGAGGACGCCGTTGTCGACGGCGATCACCTCAGTCGAAAGAGTCGCTGCCTTGACCGAATCGGGCGGGTAGGAGGGGCTCTCTCCGCGAACGATGTCGACGAGATGGAGGCGCGCCAACCGCTGAACCAGACTCGATGGGACGTTGTGACGCGTCCCGACGACCAGTTTCTCCCCGAGGAACTGACGCGCTTCATCGTGGAGGAACCAGGCGTTGTCCTGGTTCCAGGCCTCCCCACGCCAGCCTTCGACCTTTTCCTCCCTCGGCAGATCTCTCGAGTAGACGCGCAGAACCAGCCCATTCTCGGGGAACTTCTCCTCCTTGCGTACAATCTCGCTTCCACCCTCTTTCGCTGCCGCATCCAGGTGCCGCACCTCAGGTGGCATCCTCTGCCACAGCCGCAGCGCTTCCTCGAGCTTGGCGACCACCAGGTCGGGGTCGCGGGTGTTGAGAGATGCAAGAAGGACGCCGCTGGGTGCGGTCATGTAGATCCCCTGGCGAGTGCGAGTCGGGTGGATTCTGCCGGCGTAATGACCTTGCTCGGCTATCTTCTGGAAGAGAAGACATTCCCGATCGCTCCCTCTCTGAAGGTGGCCGACCTCATCCGCTACAGGGACGAACCTCCGGGCCAGTTCCTGAACGCGTGGGTGGGTGAAGACGGACCGCCTCTGGATGATTCCATTGTTTCAGGTGCAGCCGAGAGGGTGCCCGTTCATCGCCCACAGCAGGACCGGTAGGTCCTTCTCGGTCGCCTCTTCCATCCCTTCCCAGAACTGTCCTCGCCAGGAAATGCCCTGCCAGCGCAGCTCACCCTCGGCGGGTTTCAGGTAGTCTCGCCAGTGCTCAAAGGTGGTTTCATCGAGGAGCGGCGCATCGCAAGGGGCAGCGCTGGGAGCGGGAGTCGGTGAACCCAGGAGAAGGAACAGGAGAAGGGTACAGAGCGTTTTCATCCGTGCAGGTGGCCTCATCGTGACCTTCCTCTCAAAAAGTGCCGCTGCCAGAGGCTATGGGATGAAGAGCAACGGTTCCACTGCCGTTGATCTCTCGATGGAGCCCCCTAAACTGAACCTGCCTGACGTGCCTTGTGAAGAAGTCCCCGTGCTCTGACCCTGTCGGGGGAACTGCTCGCCTCATCGAGAGAGAGGGGTCCCGATGACCTCAGCAGAATCCGATTTCCCCGGCGTTTAC
>JYMV01010078.1_pt1 | contig 24078 bp, 25 predicted proteins | sample 338911 | NCBI WGS metagenome assembly JYMV01 (sample SAMN03354496, study PRJNA234377) | hydrothermal vent metagenome | biome: Deep sea; feature: Hydrothermal plumes at the Eastern Lau Spreading Center, Western Pacific Ocean; material: Seawater | place: Tonga | collected 2009 | depth 2000 m m
AGGGTCTAAATAGAAAGCTGTCTTGGCAGCAAAAAGTTGCCCCCAGCTTCCATCAGGATGCCAGCCAGTGTTTCCACTATAATAGTTGCCGTCTCCTCCTGCGTAATTAAAATCTTCTCCTAAGATACCTCCAATCAGACCGAAAAAGCAACACTGAAACACCTAATCTGCAGGTTTTTGGTCAAGGATAACTTTGAGACCAATAGAAACAAGTAGTGAGAACCGGTGTTTTTGGTTTTTGGGAAGACCTTCGGCAAAACCTACTCCTTACTCAGGTGTGTTCAACTGGCAATCAAGCGATAGCAACAATGTCTAGTATCTTGATCTTTTTGGATTTGAGCGTTTGATCGGGCTCACTCGTCCTCAAACTCCGCATGATCAAAATTAAGAACTGGTGCTAAGCATGTAGTAGCCTTATTGAGGGGCTTTCGGACGCGGGTTCGATTCCCGCCACCGCCACCATTTCTTTTTGAATCCTTTGCTGGTAAGGATTTCCAAACCTGTTTGATACATTTTGAGAGTGGTTTGACCATTCTAGTCACACCTGAGGTCACACTTTCATCATGTCAACTGCTTACTCTTACCTCGTTCATCGTCAAACAGGTAGTAGTTATTTCTTCCGTTCCATAATCCCTAAAGACCTACAATCCAAGTTGGGTAAAAGAGAATTCCAACTATCTTTGCGATGTGGAATTCGAAAACAAGCCAAATTTCTCTCCTTTCAACTCTTTAATCAAACTCAGTTGTTCAATTAGAGACAACTCTACTTCCAAGCATATCTCAACTGAAGAAATTAAAGAATCATTAAAATTGGAGTTGGATAAGTCTAGACCTAAAAACCTGCCATCTCCACCAAAAGAGAAGATAGATACTGCTGAACCTAAAGCAAAACCCAACCCAACGAAACAAAAATCTTCAGATTGCATTTCTTTGTTAGAACTGTCCAATAAGTTCATAAAATCAAGACAAGACAGAGGTTATAGTAAAAAGACCATCGTCGACTATATAAACTCAAATAATCTGCTCCTAGAAGCATTTAGAGACATTCCTATCGATTCTCTAACGCATCAGCATGGGAGAAACTATGTGGAACTATTGAAGCATCTACCATCAAATAGGAAGAAGAAATATCCAAACCAATCAATCAAAAAACTGATTGAATTGAAAGATGCTCAGCTAATGAGTCAAAGGACAATTAGTAAACACGTAGAGAGGGTATCAGCTTTATTAAATTGGGCAATCAAACAAGGATATATTTCACAAAACGTATTCAGAGGCAAGCTAGAACCCATCAGAAAAACAGAAGTAATAGAGAAGTATTTTACAGGTCAAGAAATGGATTTAATTTTGGGAGATCAATTGAAATCAGATTCATTAGCACTCAATAAGCCTGAGAGATACTGGGTAACAATACTTTCAGCCTATTCTGGTGCCAGGTTAAATGAGATCTGCCAGTTGAGCACCATCCGGAAATGTGCGCTATCCTTGATCACCCTTTAATACTTAGCCTAATCGGAGGAGTTTTGGGTGAGTATTTTAATTATTGTGGTGGTGACAGAAACTATTATACTGGAGACACTGGCTGGCATCCAGACGTGGAGGTTGGAGTCAATTTTGTAGACCTGGACAACGATGGCTGCCAGGATATCTTTGTAACTAATGGACATATCTATGATAACGCGGAGGAAATCCATGAAGGAGTTAACACATTCAGTAGCTATGCTCAGTTGAACCACTGCTCCCTAAATCTTGGAGATGGAACTTTTACCGAAGTTTCCAGCCAATCCGGCTCAGGATTCCTGATAAATAAAGTCAGTCGAGGGGGAGCCTTTGCTGATTACGATAATGATGGCGACTTGGATATACTGATAACCAACTCTAACCAAAAACTAGGTCTACTGAGAAACGATATTTCCAACACAAATCATTGGCTAACGATCTGTATCATTGGTATTCAAAGCAACAAGGATGGAATAGGTACGCGTATCAAAATCACAATAGGCAGGATATCACAAATACGTGAGGTCAAAAGTGGTTCCAGTTACCTGTGTCAGAGCGATATGCGGTTGCATTTCGGACTTGGTGGGTCTGCTAGCGTTAACCAAATAGAAATTCAATGGACGAATGGGTTGGTTTAAAAAACAAGAAGTGTTAAGGCCAAACCAGCAGTTATGTCTAAAAGAAGGAGGAGGAACAGTAACGTCCGATACTCAGTAAAAAGATGTCAAATTGAAATCATTTTTGTTAAGCTTTTTATCCATCATTCATCATGTTTTAACATATGATATCCTATCATGGTTTTTTAGTTTACTTGAAACATGTTCGTATTATATTGCTCTCAATTTCCTGTGCATTATAAAACCGAGTGATCAAAATGTCATTTATAACTTGCCAGTGTGAGGGCTAAACGAAGTAGCACAATGGCCACTGATATCATGGCCGCGCCACTTCATTTTATTTCCTCTCTAATTTAATTTACGCTTATATAGAACTTGAATCACCGATTCGGAAGCCAGCCAGGAAAACCAAGATATGCTTTTGCTCACTGGTGAGAAATTTGGTGTACGATTTTTGATAGTAATAATGCTAAGCATCCATAACAATTTTTCGCAGACCATCGCCATGTTCTTTCCACCAACTATAGAGAATCGAAATATCAGTTCCAATACAGAAGTGTTTGACTCCTATGTCAAGGTAACGCTTGGCTTGTTCTGCACTGCCAATTTCAGCTCTGGGTGATACCCCCATCTTCAACGCAGTTTCAAAGACTCTTCGTTCAGCAGCTTTTATTTCATCAGATCCTCTTTGACCAGCTTTGCCTATGCTCATGGAGTAGTCAGCCCCACCCCATTGGATCATATCAACACCATTTACAGATAAGACCTCTTCCAAGTTGTTGACAGTTCCTTCTTTTTCAATCATGATTACAACCACGATATCTCGTAGCGCCTGTACATATTCGGCTCCACCACCATATCCCATATAACAAAAGCGTCGTGTAGCCACCCCATAGGATCCGCCATCTTCAGGGGTGTCCGCACGGCAGATGCGCACACATTCCTTCACATCGTCAACTGACCTGCAATCGGCAAACAAAACGCTCTGAAAACCAGAACCGATAGCACGCTGAGCGATAAACCCCCGCGGTTCTTGATCTACTTTAATCATGCTTGACATATCATAGAGTTCTGCTGCCCGGCAAAGATTGTCTAAATCATGAAGGTCAAACGGACCGTATTCCGCTACGAACTCGACATAATCGTACTCTCCCGTATGACCAATTACTTCCACAATAGAAGGCCAAGTGGTGTGGATATGAGTACCAATTGATGGTTTCCCAGCATCAAGTAATTCGCGTAATTTATTCTTCCTCAAAATGTTCTCCTCTACAAATTTGAATTATCTCTTGATGATTAAATACATACCGCAACAAATAAGGACAACACCAATAACGTACTGTCGGCTAATGGGCTCCTTTAACAAAATTATACCTGCCAGACTTACCAGCAGTACTCCCCCAAGTCGAATTGCGGGAACTGCAACCGATAACGGTGCGTTTGCTCCAAAAGTTGCGTATAGTCCTAATGTTACTCCACTGAATGAAATACCAACTCCAATAGCTGCCAGAAAGCCAGATATTTGGAAAAACAGTGGAATACCACGGGTTTTTTCCAATAAAACCCAAGTTAAACCAATTGTAAACGTACAACACCCATATAGAAGCACTGCCAGACTGTTTGAAAGTCTGCCAGATGCCAACTTGACAAAGAAATCTGCTGAAGCTAACGCTAATGAGGTCAATAACGCGTATTGAATCCAATGCATTTGAACTGATCTTTCTTTTTTTCAATTAGGATGAATTTAGTGTTGGACTTACCTGTTTTCCATAATCTACGACATCTATTTTAGCAGCAAGGTTATGTTATTCCAAGTATTACTATCGGAAATAAATTGGATTGTTAAAGGACAAAAAGGAGCTATCGATGTAAGGAAAGTTTTTTCGAGTTTGCCTATTAATTGTGATCTGAGAATGCTGTTTTGTCTAATCTGGGTAATTTTGGTAAAATATAGAAAATGAAGTTTATTTTAAGGATATACCTGAGTGTCAAGAGATAACAGGACATGGTGGCAGTTGCCGAATCGAGTTGATTATTTTATTGTTGGTACCTATGTTGTTCTGCTAGCATTGGTATTGAGAAAGCATGAACCGTGGGCAGATGAAGCACAAGCTTGGTTGATCGCTAGGGATTCAGGATTATTTGAGTTGCTTTTTCAGCGGTTACGGTACGAGGGACATCCTGGTCTATGGTACTTGATTTTAATGATTCCAAGCAGGATTTTCCCTTACTATCCAACAATTCAGATTGTGGCTTTTTTAATCGCTGTTTCTGGTGTGTATGTCTTCGTCCGAACTTCGCCATTTCCTGTTATCCTTAAAATTCTGTTTCCGTTTACTTACTTCATTTTCTATCAGTACGCTATAGTAGCTAGGAGTTACGTTCTCCTTCCACTACTAATTTTCCTGATTGGTAGTCTCTATCCACGGAAATCTGAACGGATTTATCTTTTTACACTTCTGCTTTGTTTGTTAGCATATACGAGTGTTTTTTCGGCACTTATCGCCATTTCCACAATGCTGGTTCACTTTCTGAACATTTTGCAGGTATGGAAAGAACTTGAGCCAGAAAACCGAAGACGACAAATGAGGGCATTTGTCGCTTTTGCGCTTTTTCTATTATTGATGGCCATCCAACTGTGGCAACCACCCAATTCATCCTTCGCCAGAAACTATCATTTTGGACTAAGCCGCATCACATCCATGTTTTTGAAAGTGTCGGACGAGATCCTCTTCGAAGTTAAGCCGTTATCATACTTGGCTCTAGCCATTTCGTGCCTATGGTTTTGGTCTCGGCGTGTGTTGCTATTGTACTTGCTATCGTCACTTTCGATCATCCTTTTGTTTGCCATCAAATATTATAATTCATGGCATCAGGGTATTCTGTTTTTGGCATGGATCCTGCCAATGTGGATCAGCTTTCAGAGATTGGACTCGTCAGCTAGAATCTCAAGGATCTATTTCAGTCGAATTGCAATCACAACTTTCGCTGGCGTTTTCATTCTACACATGTATTGGGCATATTCTTCCTCAATTTCAGATTATCATGGGAGTTATTCTGGTGGACAAGCTGTTGCAAATTACATTGAGGAAAATAACCTTTCCGATACCAAGATCTATGCAACCCGCTTTTGGTCGACATCCATCCTCCCGTTTTTCGGTAAGAATATTTTTGCTAATCACAACAATGGTCGAAGACCTGCGTTCTGGTTTTGGTCGGATGATAACAAACACAACAACAATTTAGTCCTAATCCTTGAAGAACAACCAGATTTGATTATCATCGGTCGACCAGCGGAACCACTGTCTGAGATTGATGGTTATCAAGCGGTTGGCTTGTTTGAAAGCAATCTGTATTGGAAAAACCAGATCAAAGAGAAGAATCACTTTGCAATATATCTGAAAACCGAATAAAGCAAGCTATGTTGATTCTTTTCAATCCATTTGTTTTGAGATGAAAATCCTTCATCTTGTGGACGGGTAAGTGTAGTAGCTGAGCGATTGTTTGCAGATGGCCGATTTTCTCAACCGATAGGTGCATTATTGCCTTGACAGTTTAGGATAGCATCGGACTAGTTGTTGATTACTTCACCAAGCCAATTCAAAAAGCAATTTTACAGTTGTTAACATATTCAGGAGTTGTACAATTGGTTCTCCTACAACTGCCGAGTATGTGGGGAAGGATTCTCAGTCGATAAAATTGTTGATCAACTTGAAGAAATATATAAAAATTCAACAGGAGTTTATACATGAGTACACCATGGCTAAACGGTTGTAATGGGGCGATATCACTTAGTTTTGATGATGGATCTCAAACTCAGCTTGACATCGCAATTCCGATTCTTGATGAGTTTGATTTACGCGGCACTTTCTATATAAATCCGCGTGATACTTCCAATCTTGATCCGTGGCGGCAGGTTGGCCTCAACGGACATGAAATCGGTAATCATACAATTCAACATATTTGTACCCAGAACTTTGATTGGGCTGCACAAAAGACCCTTGAGACATCGACACTTGATGAGATTGAAGCTGATGTTGTAGAAGCGGAACGAAGACTTCAAGAATTATTGCCAGAACAACCTAACCGAACCTTTTGCTATCCATGTTACCAAAATTATGTGGGTCAGGGCTTAAACCGGAAAAGTTATGTCCCCATGATTGCCAGACATTTTCCGGCCGCTCGTGGTACTGGAGAAACGGCCAATCATCCGCTGTTTACAGATCTACATTATTTGACTTCGTGGATTGTGGCGGGATGGATGACAGGAGAGGATTTATGTAAAGCAGCGGAAACGACTGACAGTCACCAACGATGGATTATCTTTGTTTTTCACGGATTTCAAGATGGTTTAGCATCCGTCTGGAATCCAGCTGGCACCTACCATGCTGGCGCATTTTCAGGCGGTGAATTCCGAAAACTGTGCGAATTCTTGGTGGATAATCGCCATAGATTATGGACCGACACAGTCGTGAACGTTTCTCAAAGTATCATCGATTGGAGAAAATCGCTTTAAAATTATTCCATAATCCAGTTACAGCTAAAATAAATCAGTTTTTATTTGATTGGGATAATAGCAGATCCAGCTATGGGATCGACCAGCCTGATGTTGGTTCAGTCCTCATTTGCTCTATAGCGTACAGTTCAGCAACGGTGATTTCCCGCCCAAGTTTGGCTGAGAGAAGTGCTCCACTCATGATTTCCATTACCTTTTGACCGTCTTCTCCACAACTGATTGGGTTTTTATCACTGGTACAGGCATCAAGAAAGTTACTAATCCGGCTTGAATTCGGCATGTCCGGAACATCCAATTGTCCCTCAACTATCTTTCCATCCTGTTCAACAAGTAGTGTGTCCCCTCTGAAGGCACCTTTGGAGCCAAAGATAAAAATGCCTTGGGGTAAACCTGAAATATTTGTTGCCCATCCTTTTTCGAATGTAAAAGACATGCCGTTTTTAAATCGAACGAATATGGATACATGTTCCTCAACGTCATAGATATCAACTTTGCTGTCCGTGGGCCTATCGATACCACGGTAGGCAGTGGCACTTACAGTTGCAGGTTGTGGATCCCCCAGAAGATAAAGTGTCTTGTCAATGTCATAGACACCCGTATCATAGAGTGCTCCGCTGCCCGCCTTAGTTGAATCAATAAACCATGGCGAACCTAGCATCATATCTATGCCGGGACGGCCACGAACCCTAAAACTTGTCATACGACCGTAATAAACATCACCGATCTTTCCAGAAGTGATGTAATCGCGTATGGCGTAATTGGTTCCACCAAGACGTGTACCCCCACTTTGGTATCCTAATTTGACACCCGCTTGGTTACATGCATCGCACATGGCTTTGGCTTCTGTTGCAGTCATCGCCATCGGTTTTTCACAGTAGACATGTTTTCCTGCCTGTGCAGCTGCAATGGCAGCTGGGGCATGAACAAACGGCGGCGTGCAAATACTAATCGCATCCAGATTCGGGATATTCAACATTTCGTTATAGTCGGTGAAGATTTGAATCTGCTCCTCATTGTACTGTTCAAGGTACTTCCGTTGGGTTGTTAACCGCTCCTTTTCTTCAGACGTTTCTGCTGTCTCTGTTTGTTCAGTTAGCTGCTGAATCCGTTTGGAAGATTCTGACATAATACTCCCTACTCTATTCTGCGCCCTCTCCTCCAGGACATCGCAAACTGCTTGAATTTGCACTCTTTCGGGGAAATTCAGGTAACCGTTTACATGGGAACCTGATATAGCTCCACAACCTATAATTCCAACTCCCAGTCTTTTTTCCATTTCCATACCCTTTGCTGATCCTGTAAATATTCAATAACTGATGCAGGCGATTACATCCGGTAATGTTGAAGATCTACATCATATTACTACGAGACAATCTTTTTTGGAAGTCCAAGTAAATAAATCTAATAAATCTAGGGATTATTCGTATCGTAATGCCTCGGTAGGTTGCAGACGTGAAGCTTTGATTGCCGGATAGAGCCCAAATGTAACGCCAATTACGGTTGAAACCAAAAAAGCTGCTGCCGCTGCGTTAATTGAAAATGACGCTGGCCACTGAGTGTCTTTGATCAAAAACTTAGTTACCGCCAAGGCTGCCCCAAATGTTAGACCACTACTGATAAGTATACCAATTGTTCCTCCTATGATGCTTAAAAGAACTGATTCAAGTAGAAACTGCAAACGAATATCGAGACCCTTGGCACCAACTGCTTTACGTAAGCCAATTTCGCGTGTCCGTTCGGTAACAGATACCAACATGATGTTCATGAGACCAATGCCTCCAACAAATAAGGAGATTCCTGCCACACCTGCCAACAGCAACTGAAGTATTTTACTAACATATCCAACTTGCTTAATTATTTCTTGAGCAATAAAAAAATCGAAATATTCTTCTGATTTATGCAGGCGACGCAAAGCAACTTTAAGTTCGGCTACAGCTTGATCTACTAAATCTATATCGGCGGCTTGTATCCAAAAATGGAGTCCGCTATTTTGTTTGCCAGTAAAGCGTGTTTCCATGGTTGTAAGTGGAATCAAAACCCGGTTGTCCCAATCTGTAGTTGCCATTTTATTCCCTTTTTCAATCATGGTGGCAATAACGGTGAAACGCTGATCTGAAATTCGCAGGATTTCGCCTATGGGATCAATGTCTCCGAAAATATCCTTGCGAACTTTGGAACCAATTGCACATACCATTCGATTTTCGGTCAGATCCTGTTCTTTGAAAAAGTAACCAGATTCAACAGGCCAGTTACGTCCCTCGGAATACATTGGCGTTACCCCTTCAACATCAACAGATTTATTCTGACCACGATATAAGACAGTTTTTCCGCCCGATCCGATAATGCCTGAAATGTTTTTTATTGAAGGGCAGAAGTTGGAAATTGCCGAGATATCTTGATATTCCAACCGTTCGGTAGTTTTATTGCGAACCCATTTTCCGTCTTTGTCTTTTATCTCACCAGGACGATATAAAACGATCGTCGTGGCACCACCAATTCGGTCAAATTCTGCGATGACGAAGTATTTCAACCCACCGCCGACAGACACCATTGCCACAACGGCAGCAATACCGATGATAATACCAAGGACAGTAAGGAGAGATCGCAACTTATTTCGTCGAAGAGCCGATAAGCTGACGCTTAGCCCTTGCATAATGCGCATGGGACACACCTAAATCAGATTGTTTGCAACTGTTTTTAGACGAAATGGGCAATTAGAAGATTAGGCGAAAGCATTGGCTTAATAACCTAATAATCATTAGAACAACTTGTTTGTTTTATTCTGACCTTGATAATACAACTACTCACAATGGGGATTTTATGAAAAGGCAACATAGCCTTACTGACTGATCGAAAAAAACATAAGTTTTAATCAATCAACCACACGAGATTGATTGCTGGCAGACAGTTAAACCTCAACAACTAAAAATTATCCGTTGGCCAATATAACAACTGGTCTGGAGGGAACAAAATTGACAGGATCGGGTACTTGATCAAGACGGAAGAAGCATCCAGTTCACCGAAAATCAACTGTAAGACTTGCAATTGACTCAGCTTTAAGTCAATGGTTGGTGCGTCGGTTTCAGGATCAACTTCAATCTTACCATCGCTAATGGTTAGTGTTTGTGCCTCCAATTCATACTGAAGCCGAATTTGTCCCTGCCAACCTATCAGGTCGGAGGAACGCAACCGATTCTCCAGCATCGGAACCAGTTTGACAAGCAACGACCTGAAGTTGGTGATCCGAAACATGAAATACCTCTGTTCATCAGTCGAAGATGCAATACCCAACTGATCTAAGGCCTGTTGGATCTCAGTATAGTCCTCCACCCGGATTGTCTCCTGGCCTGTTGCTATCCGATTCTGCAGGAAATGTCTCACCAACTGGTTAAGCGCTAGCCTATCGTTCACCGGGTTCGATCGACAACCGACTTCCAGAATATCCTTATTCCCACCTTTCAAATAAGCAACGATTTTCCCTTCTTGCCTGGCCACCCAAAACAGGTCTGGGTCCTGCCCTCGCCATTTTGGCTGGTTTCGCCAATAGGTCTGATCCCGAACCGTGGTGCCGGTACGGCTTTGATTGAATTGGTCGTAGATCAATATTACTTCGGGCAGATCGGTTTCGACATCGTATTTCTCGACCAACACCTCGGCGGCAGTCTCCTGTTTGGGCAAATTCGATAGATTTATAGAACGAAAAGTGACCGGATAAGTGACCCAACCCGCTTTGGCATAATGGTCATTGATGCCAGTAAACAACAGTGACAAATCGAAGCAGGAGGTGGCTAAATGGTTGGCTGTATCCAACAGCACTTGCGACGAATACCCCTTTTTGCGATGGTCGGGATGGGTGCCCACACTGCCCAATCCTCCCATCCTCACAACGCTGTTTCCAATCCGCATGGGTCGCTCGAAGATCACCACCACACTGGCAACCCGGCCATCGACAAAGCAGGCACGCGTATTGTTCAAATCGTACCAGGGGTCAAACTTCACAATGCGGCTGAAAAAATGGTCCTCAGAGAATCCCCCCTCTGACCAATTAAAAGCGCACATACTGCAATAAATTGAATCGTTGAGTTCCTCTATATTTTGGGGAGCTCGGTAGTCGATCTGCATTTTTTGACCCTCCCACGATTTCGGATGTTAGCACTAGCTATTCTGATCAGCCGCCATGATCCCACCACGAGCCCAGCTGTGGCTCTGCCCGCCGAGAAAACATGAGGAAAATAAAGCAACTCCCTATCAGAGATAGGGATGGATAAACGGCTTCAGCTGATCATGATTGGACTGGAAATAGCTGTTGATTCACCTTCTCTATCAATACCATTTATTATATTATATCAGAGATCACCCGCCGATAGTAAGACCTGTTTGAAAGAGATTAGATTCGCTTCAACATCAATTGAATCATAGCGATATCATGTTCTCCGCATGCTGACTTTTCCGTTCATAATTCAGGTTTAAGCGTCGATACCAACCCAATCAAGAAAAAGGTTGCTCCGCTATCCACCGCTTGGCAAGGACTTGAAAGCCTGTTCCCTTCAAGTTGACTTCTATTTCTAATTGACATTGAAATCGATTCCACAACCATCACCCTTCAGATCTTCCTGGTAGGCACCATCGGCCCACAACCGTTAAATGAAGTTAGACTAAAACCAAACGGCCGTCAATAGCTGATAAGCCGTTTGACTGTCGGAAACGTTGGCATCGGTCACTTTTACCTGTAACCTCCCAATATTTCAATCCATCTGTTTCCCAAAGTAGGTTCTTAGTCTAAAATAATATTTATCCTGTTGATTTTTAGCTGTTTTGCTTGGTTTGAATATATATAGTCAAAGTGAATGGGAGCATTTAACTGTCGAAAATGGGCTCGTGACCAACAATATAACTGATCTAGAAGACTCGGAAGACGATCTTTGGTTCGCAACATCAATCCGGTTTATGCTAGTTCAACGAGATGTCTTGAACCTATCTGAAGGTAATGCTAATTAAGCGTGCATTTCAGGCACCATATGGAAAAATCTAGGCGGGAGTTGGAGCCACTAGTATTTCTACGATGGTAACCAGCAGTACAAACACAACGTAGGTACACTTAGACCTTTTGCCGGCATCACAGATTTTTTTGAAGATTTGTTTTTAGTTTCCTGCCAGACCTAAGAATTAAATTTCTCATAGGCTAAGACTTTTCAGCGCATTTTGACCAAATCCCAATTTTGTATTAGAGTACCGCGTTCTCCATACATTAAGATCATCCAAAATCCAAACTGATTTTTAGTTGTGTGAGGCAAGATATAGAACTAACGCGAAGTGTTCAAACAGTCTTCAGGCTATGAGAAATAGAACTATGGTATATCCGCCGAGCAGCGGAATCCATAGTTGCTGTCGGCAGACATTGGAGAGCGGTGGCTGCGACGAGAAACACGCAAGGCTTTGGTATCACCTAGCCAGGACCCTCCACGTAAAACCAACCAACCGTTTGGACTTGAATCCGGTCCTTTCGGATTCTTCGCGGGGGAACTACCATAATAGTCACTATTATACCAATCAGCACACCACTCTAATACATTTCCTGCCATATCGTATAATCCGTAACCATTGGACTCGAAGCTCCTCACCGGGGCCGTTTGATTATCCCATTTGTCTTTTGGATTGTCCCAGGGATCTTTGCCTCCCATACCAGAATAATTGGCATAGTCGTGCGTAATTCTATCTCCCCACGGATATTGTTTGCCTGCAAGTCCTCCTCGTGCCGCGTACTCCCATTCCGCTTCTGTAGGCAACCGTTTCCCTGCCCATTTGCAATAGGATACGGCATCATTCCAGGTAACATAAACCATCGGATGCTTATCATCTGGTGAATATTTTTCCACCTCGTTCCACCGACTGTATTTATGTCCACTTTCATCTACAAACTTCTTGAATTGTTCCACTGTCACTTCTTGCGCGTCCATGTAAAAAGCGTCCAGTTCTACTTTATGGACTGGTTGTTCGTTAGCGTCACCTTCATCGAAATTGTCTCCCATCTCAAAGCTACCAGTGGGTATCAACATCATCCTGGCTCCGTCTGTCCGCCAAGTAATCACCTTCTTAGGACCTTCTTTCGGTTTTATTAGCTCATCTTCCCCACAACCAATGAAAACTAATCCCACCAAGATCAACACGATAACAGATTTCCTAAACATGGTATTCATCATTTATAATAAGCCTTCAATTTAGATCTAAGTATCTATAAATACAGGTTAACATAACAAAGGATCACTTCTCAACTTTACTGTCTGAAGACGATACGATCCAAGCACTGATTATTTGTTGTTTTACATGTATTGTTTCTCATAATAGGAGGTGCTTTTTTATAACTAATTTTTAGGGACAGAAATGATTTCAATTGTACTAAGTAGATATAGAAAGAGTGGAATATTAATGCTTAAAATGAACATTGATTTTACACTAGTAGAAAATCTCAAAATAAACTCAGATATATACATCATTATTTACGACGACCTTTTCTGATCCTCAAATATTTTTGTCCACGCAGCTGATTGAATAAGCAGAGTATCTTGGGCAGATGTTCCGATATCGGATACCAGATTGGTTAATAATTCCGCTGTCACCTCCGGTTTCAGTAAGCTAGGCAGTTGAGCCTTAATTGCCTCTTGTCGGGATCCTCCAGCCTTTTCTGCTATCTCACCAATTACGTTTAGTTTCAGAGTGGTTGCCATGTTACCCGGAAGGATAACATGGACACGAATATTTAGCGGTTTGAGTTGTCCTGCTAATGTCAATCCAAAGCCGTATACACCTCCCTTGCTGGCAGCATAGGCAACAGATGAGCTCCCTCCAAGTACCCCGGCGCCGGATGCTATCATTAAAATTACGCCGCTATCGTGTTGCCCCATTAAACTAACAGCATGTTTGACGCAGAGAAATGTTCCCTTTAAATTCACGTCAATTACCTTGTCCCAATCAGTGGCTTCAAATTGATCGACACGCGTGTTAGGACTCAACAAGATACCCGCGCAAGTAACTAAGGCATCAAGTTTAGCAAACTTTCCTTTAGCTACATTTATCATGTTGATGACATCATTTTCACTGGTAACATCTGTGTGGACGAATTCAGCAGTGCCCCCTTTTTCCCTAATCAACTCTACTGTTTTTTCCCCTCCTGAAGTATTCGTATCAGCAACAATGACACTGGCGCCTGACCCAGCATAACGTATTGCTGTGGCCTCACCCAGACCTGAAGCGCCACCTGTAATAATAGCAACTTTGTTTTCAAGTACCATCTTTCACTTTCGATATGTTAGTTAAAGGATTCATCCCATTCCAATCCAGCTTGAAGCATGGCAGCGTCCAGTGCACTTTTGGCTTTGGGAATCTGTTCATTTGATAAGTGTTCGATAATCGCATAGCCATCTGGGCATGAAACTTGAAACCGAGTCACTAAATTAACTAGATCCATTCTCCTATCCCCTGGCGTTGATTGATATGTAAGACCAATTTCTTTTCCACCTGCACATCCTTGATGTGCGCGGTAGCTATGTAAGGCCCAAGAACATCGAAGAATCGATCAAGAAAACTCGTTGTGTCATAGGCTGCCTCCAAAGTGCCAATAAAGTTGATCGGATCCTCACAAAATCGAAGAGCAGGTGAGTCTACAGTTTCAATAACTTCTCACACTTTCTCTGGTGTTGGTAACGGTGAGACAACGTGCCCTTCCAATACCAAACAAACTCCTTCTGATTCAGCTGCAGACGCAATTCCTCGCAAACTAGAGACCAAACGCTCTACAGTTGCCGGATCGGTGTTTTCTGGATGTGGCAACCACGGACCTCTCGGATTGATTCTACCAGGCTGAACATAGAGTGTGGCAGCGTTCAACAAGCAAGCTATTTGACACATTTTTTGGACTGCTTGCACACCCTTAGCACGCAGAGCATCTTCTTTGTTGACCAAGAAGGGATACTGTGCGTTGCTTTGTGTTACCCAAATGCCCTTGATCAGCCAAAATTGTTTTGGCTCGGATGAGATCCTGTGAAACAACGTTAAATAGGTCTGAAAATGTGATGTGTGCACCGGTGAAGTCTGCCTCCTGCACACGCTTGGCGGTATCTTCGTCGATAGCAGCAATATCACCGGGTAAGAATCCAGCTACACCTGGTCGCATAAATTTCCTCTTTCTAGGTGATTCAGCCCTGATGAGTTTTGAATATTGAAATCTAAAGTCACATTATAATTTTTAATTTACATAAATCATGTCTCTTTATCAATAACTATCTGATCCCCAGCTTTGACACTTTTGAATACTTTTGAGTCACCGTCTACCGATCCGAGTATGTTCACAGGACTATAGGCTTTGGGTTTGTCACTGGTGCTAACAGGAGTTCGGCCGAAGAATATACACAGTGCACTGCCCGGTGGCCAATATCCCAGAGTCCCAACTTCAACCTCCTGACGTGCGTCTGAAACCTGTTCTAAGGAGACAGGAATTTCAAAGTAAATTTCATCTCCCCAAATGTTAGCGCTACCATTCAACGGTAATGCTTCCCAAATTTTGTCCGCTGAAACCGAGTCGTTCAATTCTGCTGAAACCGACAAATTATTGACAGTAATTAAGATTTTTTTCATCAGTTTATCACCGGTTCGTAAATTTATTGCTCCATTTTATGATAGATACATTTACTTGTACAGCGAAAGAATGCTATCAACTTCTTTCAGTTGAAACGCAGCATAGAATTTGCTACTATACTTAATTATTTAAAATTGGACACTTAAGAATTGAGGAAATGTGATTATGCCAGAACAGAATAGCAAAGAAATCTATGTTTACGTGGGAACCTATACCAATAGTGGCAAAAGCAAAGGCATCTACGTTTACCGTATCAGCTTGGATTCTGGAGCCTTAGAGTTTGTCAGTGTAACAGAGGGTATTGAAAACCCTTCTTTTCTGGACATTGATTCTCAACGAAAATACCTCTACTCAGTCAATGAAGTTGGGGAATTTGCTGGTGAGTCTAGTGGTGCGGTGACGGCCTTCTCCATAGATTCGGAAACAGGAGAATTGACATATTTAAACCAGCAATCTTCACGAGGAAATGGTCCCTGCCACCTCAGTATCGATAAGACTGACCGATTCGTTCTAGTTGCCAATTATGGTGGTGGAAGTGTTTCTATCCTACCAATACAACAGGATGGGCAGATCGGTGAAGCGACTGATTTTGTCCAGCATCAAGGTTCTAGCGCAAATCCAAATCGTCAACAGGAACCACATGCTCATTCCATTATGCTGGGGCCCGGCAATAAATACGCTTTTGCTGCTGATCTTGGTGTGGATAAGATCTTGATCTATCAGCTTGATTTAGACGCAGGTAAGCTGATACCGAATGACCATCCTTGGGCTTCGATTACCCCTGGTGCTGGGCCTCGTCATTTTGCCTTTACTCCCAATGGTGAATATGCATATTTGATTAATGAATTGGATTCGACGATGACGGCCTTCACTTATGACGCATCGCAAGGGAAGCTTAGCCAGATACAAACGGTTCCCACACTTCCCGACGATTTTGAAGATGTCAGTCATTGTGCTGATGTGCATGTCTCTCCATCGGGGAAATTTGTTTATGGATCTAACCGTGGACATGACAGTCTGGTCATTTTCAAAATTGAGGACACTGGCCATCTCTCGTATGTTGGACATCAATTGACGCTGGGGCAGAACCCTCGCAACTTTGCTATTGATCCTACAGGAACTTTTTTGTTAGCTGCCAACCAGTCAACCGATAACATCGTTACCTTTCGAATAGATCAACAAACCGGAGAACTGACTTCAACAGGGAATATCGTCGAAGTTCCGATGCCTGTGTGCATAAAGATGATTTACTTGCCTTAACAAATCAAATCTGGATCATGAGGTAATTTCCAATGAAGATTACAGAGGTAGAACAATTTGTTGTTGCTGTACCGCATATTCAACCAATTCAGAAAAATCGTCCTCAGGATTATACTGACCGACCGATTTCCATTATTAAAGTTCACACAGACGAAGGGATCCACGGATTGGGTGAGAGCGGTCGGGGTGGACGGTTCGATGATGCCATGGAGAAATGGATCGGGTTGGATCCCATGACGTTAAAGTGGCAGGATCTTGGTGGTGGGTTTGGATCGGCCATATTCGATATTGTGGGCAAAGCTCTGGGTGTACCAGCTCATAAGTTGATGGGTGCGCAACATTGGGAAAAAGTTCCTGTTGGTTATTGGTCATGCCCAATGGAACCGGAGGAATTTGCGGCAGAGGCCGAGGTGGGTATCAACCTGGGGTTTAAAACGCACAAGCTTAAAGCACGTCCTTGGAATATTGTGGAGACTGTTCGGTTAATGACGGAAGCTGCTGGCCCTGATTACGGTATCATAGTTGATCCGAATTTCACTTTCGAAACACCCGAGAAATCAATTCGATTAGCTCACAAATTGGAAAAGTACAACATTGAAGCATTTGAAGATCCATTTTCATATGAGGAGCATGGTTGGGATAGTTATCGCCAGTTCCGCCAGCAGACTAATATCCCGTTAGCACCGCATTTATATGACCCCAAAAAGATTCTGGAAGCTATTAAAGCAGATGCGGCTGACATGTTCAACACCGGAGGCAGCCCCAGCCATGCTGCCAAAAACGCCGGTATTGCTGATGCGGCTGGAATGCCGGTTTGGTTGCAAGTGGTAGGACTGGGACTTGGAGTTTCCGGTGCCTTTGCCACCCACGTTCATGCCGTGATTAAGAACGCAACTATACCGAGTGATTCTCTGCATTTTGTTCGAGAGAGCGACTTGATCTATGGCGCGTTGACGCCCAAAGACGGTTTTGTCCAAGTTCCAACGGACCCAGGGTTAGGTATCGAACTGGACATGGATGCAGTGGAAAAATATCGTGTTGCCTAGTATTAAATGATGACTAACGCGATGCCAGACGAAGATTTGACAAAACTAAGGACCGAGGGGGATCTCAACATCTCTCCGCTTCGGTCGGCTTGGTCTGCAGAGAATATTGATTCACAAACACAAAAATTGTTGGATCAAGACTCCAAATATTTTTTGCACCAGTCTCTATCAACGCCATGTTTGAATGTCTTATCCAAGTGTGACGGTATATACATTGAAGACATCAATGGAAACCGGATCATGGATTTTCATGGGAATAACGTTCATCAAGTCGGCTTTGGAAATCCCGATGTTGTCGAAGCGATCAAGTCCCAAATTGATCAACTATCCTTTTGTACTCGGCGTTACACTAACCTTCCTGCTATCAAATTAGCCCAAAAATTAGTAGAAATAACATCTGGCCAATTAAACAAGGTGCTATTTGCTCCCAGTGGGTCCTTAGCTGTCGGGATGGCTTTAAAACTTGCCCGAGTTGTAACAGGGCGATTCAAAACGATTTCACTGTGGGATTCGTTTCACGGAGCCGGACTGGATACCATCTCGATTGGAGGGGAAGCAATCTTTCGTAACGATATCGGACCGCTTCTGCCTGGAACTGAACATGTGCCTCCACCATATCCTTCAACATGTGTCTGGGAGTGTGGTCAGACTTGTAACCTGAAATGTGCTAATTATATCGAATATGTTTTGGAAAAGGAAGGTGATGTTGGAGCCGTGATTGCCGAGACAATTAGAAGCACATCCATCACACCACCACCAGAGTATTGGAAGACTGTTCGAGAAGCCTGCAGCAAACACGGCGCACTACTCATACTAGATGAGATCCCACACAGCCTGGGACGTACAGGAAAGATGTTCACCTACCAACATTACGGCATTGTCCCCGATATGCTGGTAATTGGGAAAGGGCTTGGCGGCGGCATCTTCCCGTTAGCAGCGCTAATAACCCGGGAAGACTTTGATATTACGCCAGATCGTGCTCTTGGCCACTATACACATGAGAAGAATCCAGTTGCTTGTGCAGCTGGATTAGCGGCTATCGAGTATACAGAGTCTGAGGGGCTTGTCAAAAATGCTGAAACTGTCGGCGAATATGCAATACACCGCCTACAAACGATGATGGATACCTATGACATAATAGGAGCTGTTAGAGGTATGGGGTTGCTGATCGGTGTGGAATTGGTTAAAACCCGCCAAAGTATGGAACCAGCGATTGATCAAGCGGAACGGGTCATGTACATGTCACTCTCAAAAGGACTCAATTTTAAGGTGACTATGGGGAATATACTGACGTTGACACCGCCATTAACAATTACCAAACAGGAAATGGATAAAGCCATTGATATCTTATCAGAGTGCTTTAGCCAACTGTGATGTGGGTTTCAATATGAATCAGAATACCCAAATAAAATCAGGGTCAATACTACTGATAGCTTTCATACTACTGTTTAAGCACGGACTTATAGTTGGTTTCTGCGGCGGGGTGGATAAAGTCTTATGGTTCGATTTTGCCTTGAATTTCTCCGGTGAATCGGTAAGTCTCATTTTGGATCAGAGAGTGGGGTACATTGATCAAGCGGGGAGAATAATGATAGAACCCCAATTCAAAGGGATAGGCAGTTTCTCGGAAGGACTGGCACCGATACGAATGGAAGGAAAGTGGGGGTTTATTGATCAAACAAGTCAAACTATGATAACACCTCAGTTTGAGGGAGTAGGTCGTTTTCTGGGAGACATGGCTAGGATACGAGTGAAAGGAAGATGGGGATACATCGATAAATCAGGTCAAATAGTTATTGAACCTCAGTTCAATCAGGCCAAATCCTTTTCGCAAGATCTAGCCGTCGTTCAAGTGCGTCAGAAATGGGGATACATCGATAAATCAGGTCAAATAGTTATTGAACCTCAGTTCAATCAGGCCAAATCCTTTTCGCAAAGTTTAGCCTGTATAGGAGTTGGAGAAAATGCAGACCTGAAATATGGGTACATTGATAAAACGGGTCAGATGGTTATCGACCCCCTATTCAATCAGGCCAAATCCTTTTCGCAAAGTTTAGCCTGTATAGGAGTTGGAGAAAATGCAGACTTGAAATATGGGTACATTGATAAAACGGGTCAAGTGATTATCGACCCCCTATTCAATAGTGCCAGGTCATTTTCAGAAGGTCTTGCCTGTGCAGGTGTGGGGGAATATCCAGATACAAAATACGGTTACATTGATAGAATGGGCCGGATAGCCATCCATCCTCAATTTGATCATGGCCATAATTTTTCTGAAGGGTTTGCACTAGTGAAATTAGAAGGTAGATGGGGGGCTATTGATATAAACGGAAATTTTTTAAGGCATCCGGAGATCCGTTTTTAGCAAGAAGAATAGACAATGCAGTTTGAGTATATCACGGGATCAGACAGATCTTTCCGAAGTTTTCACGTTTTTCCATTATTTGATGCGATTCTTGGGCATTTACGAGTGGCAGGATAGAATCAATAATGGGCGACATTTTTCCTTGATCAGCTAGACTTACAATAGTGCGCAACTCGGTAATTGTACCGAGTGCGGATCCGAGAAGTGTAATTTGTTTCTGATACATTTTCCGGATGTTAATTTCTCCAATGTTACCGGTTGTCGCGCCGCAGGTAACCAATCGGCCGTTTTTCGCCAGGCTAGCAATACTCTGATCCCATGTTGCAGCTCCTACATGCTCAAAAACGACATCGACTCCACGTCCATCTGTTAATTCCAATACAGCTTCTGCAAAATCAGTTTCCCTATAATTAATCACAAAATCCGCTCCTATCTTTTTGGCATAATCGAGTTTCTCATCGGTGCTACTGGCTGCGAAAACCTTGGCGCCGTGTAGCTTCGCAATTTGCAAGCCTGCACTACCAACACCGCTACCTACAGCAAGGATCAGTATATCATCGTCGGATTTAATCGCGGCGCGCGTGACAAGCATGTGCCAGGCTGTAAGATAGGCAATTGGAAGCGCGGCTGCGTTTGGATAGGAGAGTTGCTCTGAAATCCCAATTGCGTTCTGAGCTGGTGCCTTGACTAATTCAGCGTATCCACCGTGCGTTTGAAACCCCAATAATTGTTGATGATCACAGAGGTTTTCATCACCGTTCAGACAGTCTCTACATTGTTTACAAGGAATGTTTGGTGATAAAACAACACGATCTCCAATAGCAACTGTATCGACCTCAGATCCAATTCCAACCACTTCTCCCGCGATATCTGATCCCAAAATGTGTGGAAAAACTTGGATTTCAGGGCGATAGGCTCTGGCATTTAGATCTAAACGGTTCACCGCACAAGCGCCAACCTTAACCAAGATTTCAGCAAAATTAATCTCTGGGTCTGGATGGTCTTGGTATACCAGTTTGTCAATTTCACCCTGTTCATAAAAGACAATTGCTTTCATGGGAGTTGTCCCCCATTTTGAAAGTAAACACATTGATCGGTCAGCGGACAAACCTCACACTTCGGTTTTCGTGCATCACAAACTTGGCGACCAAAGGTGATAAGATTCATGTGAAAAGAAAACGCTTTTCCCTCCGGACAGGTTGTTGACCAAAATTGGTGGGCTTGATCTGCCGTAGCCTTAGAGGAGATGAAACCAATCCGCTTACTAATTCTAAGGATATGAGTGTCGACTGGAAAGACCTCATGTCCACAGGCAAAAGCAAGTGTGACATACGCGGTCTTGATACCAATTCCCTTGTGCTGACAGAGCATCTGAGTCGCTTCTTCCGAATCCATATCTCGCAAAAACTCCAGATCGAGTTTTCCATACTTGGTATGGAGCCAAGTCAGAAAATTTTTGATGGCATGACTTTTCTGACCAGCTAGACCTGCAATCCGGACTGCACTAGCAATCTGATTAACATCTGCTTCAAGCACTTCTTCCCAACTTGGGAATTCCTTGGTTAAGGTCTTGAAAGCCCTGTCACGGTTAACGTCATTGGTATTTTGAGATAAAATTGTCTCAACCAGGCAATCCAAGACAGTTCCGCTTTTATCCCGATTGGGCAGGCCAAAGAGTTTTTCGAGTTCATCAGAGACGTTTATTGCCTTCTGGGTCTTATTCAAAATCTACCTTGATCGTGTATTCTTTAATGAATCAAATAATAACATTATTTAGGTGGAAGGATAAACAATAACGTAGCCCCAGACAGCAAAATGGCCCTAGAATCTAACGTTTCTAGGACCATCTATTTAGATCCGAAGGTTTTTTATGATTTATCTAAATTCCTGCTTGATCGTTCCCCATATTGCGGTTAGTTTACCTGCAGAACCAACAGCAGTTCCAGACTGTCCAAGAACTTCCAGGGCGCTAAACATCGGGTTGAGATCACCTTTCTTGGTAGCGGCATTTCCTTTCAACTCAACTTCCATCGAACCGTCTGAAATATCGATGTTTTTATATTCTTTAATATCAATCTCACCTTTACCTGGCGTAACATACAGTTTTTCCACGATATCACCTTCAATGATAATATCATAACCCCTGTTATTAGGTGACCAATGTTCCCGGACCATGTAGGTAACGTTAAATAGACCATTTCCAGTTTTCAGATCATACTTTACCGTAGCTGGATTCGCCGCCCAGCTGACAGCACCAAACAGCTGGTGATCATATCCAGCATCATCAGCTTTTTTCTTAGCCGCCGCTGTCAGATCGTTGACCGAGGCAGCCGCTGTTTGCGGAAGTTTCTTAACCCAACCTCCCCAGTCTTGTTTTTCTTTTTGACCAGAGTGCCAGACTCTACCTTTCTTATCTTTATAATCCTCGGCTACACCACCAATCAAGCGGATGTCCTTGGAAATTGAATATAATGCAAAAGCAACAAAAAAAATAACAGATAGCAAACAAACCAAAAACCGTTTGTTGTTCATATTCTTCTCCTTTTCTGAGTTAAACTATATTAATTAATATTTTCTTGACCTTTGATATATCCCCAGAATGTGGTCAGTTTTTTCTGGGCGTCCACTGCCAATTTAGAAGGAACGATTTCTAAAGCGCTAAACATCGGGTTGAGATCACCTTTGCCGGTTTTAGGATTTCCAATACATTCAAAATCCAATTCTCCATCCTTAACCTCGATACCTTCATAGGTCATGATATCAATCTCACTCCGACCGGGCGTGACATACAGTTCTTCCACGACATCACCTTCGATGATGATATCGTAACCCCTATTATTAGGTGACCAATGTTCCCGAACCATGTAGGTAACATCAAACACACCTTTTCCGGTCTTGAACTCGTATTTTACCGTGTCAGGATTCGCCGCCCAACTGACATGAAAGAAAAGCTCCTCATCATAACCATGTTTCTTTCTAAGCTTGTCAGCATCATCTGTTAGAGGAGTACCTTGTGCACTGGCGGTTTTAGGCAGTAACTTAACAAATCCTCCCCAGTCCTGCTTGTCTTTCTGTGCACCATACCATTTTCTTCCTTTTTTGTCTTTATGGTCGGCCGCAGTTCCACCCCATACCCGAATTTCCTTCATTTTGGCAAGAACTGGGCTGGGGACACAAAAAACGAACAAAAACAAACCGAAAATGATAAGAGATGGCAATCTAAAAAACAGCAATCTGTCCTCTTTCATCCTGTTACCTCACTAGTTAAATAAATTTAGCGAATTATAATGTAAAGCGAATCTGTTTGTTTGTCAAGAAAATCAACAATATATTTCAAAAACGGTTTCGATCAGTTATCAGGCTCAGTAAAAACCAACTTTTGATTGACATCAACATTAGTCAGATTTTGCTTGAAACCACTGGGCCAAAGAATCTGAATTCGCTCAATTTTGCCAATCTGTCCAAGACCAAACTCAACTTCTAAACTACTTTGTGAAAGGTAGCTTGAACCGCTAATCACTTCTCGGATTTGTCTTGATTTCCCAGCAGTCAATTCTATACGTGCACCTATTCCGTTCCGGTTACTTGTTTTGCCGATTGTCAGTATCTTGAGCCAATTGTTTTGATTGCCTCCATCGTTACGGAACAAAACAGCTTCTTCACCACAATTAACTACCAAGAGATCAAGATCCCCATCATTATCATAATCACCGACAGCTACTCCACGTCCGGTTCCATTGGGAACGCTGCGGATTCCAACCGACTCCGAAATATCGGTGAATGTCCCATCTCCATTGTTTTCGAGGAATATATCTGATTGACTGGGGGATTCCCAGGTGGCCGGATCAATATGACCACAGGCAATAAACAGATCGAGATCGCCGTCATTATCATAATCAAAAAATTCGGTTCCCCAACAAGTCTTTCCCAGTCCGGATTCAAAGATGCCACTTTGCGCCGAAACATCGGTAAAAGTTCCATCTAAATTGTTACAATAAAGCACGTTATTTTCATCCAGCCAGTTTGTTACAAAGAGATCGAGATCGCCGTCATTATCGTAATCTCCCCATGTAATTCCCATTCCTCCCCGGATATCACCTGTATGGCTTCTGTCATCAGTACCATTTGTATTTGTAAAGGTG